>WNFG01001004.1_pt1 | contig 35418 bp, 23 predicted proteins | sample 5400431 | NCBI WGS metagenome assembly WNFG01 (sample SAMN13153346, study PRJNA577476) | soil metagenome | isolation source: 120 cm saprolite under Douglas fir tree site 2 hole 3 replicate 2 | place: USA:California | collected 2015-04-18
GGGCCGGGCCGGCGGGGCGACCGCGCGCGTGAGCCGCGCGCGCAGCCGCTCCATGTACAGATAGATCACCGGCGTGGTGTAGAGCGTGAGCAATTGGCTCAGCAGCAATCCGCCGATGATGGTGACGCCGAGCGGAAAGCGCAGCTCGGATCCGGTGCCGCGCTCGAGCGCGAGCGGCAGCGCGCCGAACAGCGCGGCGAGCGTCGTCATCATGATCGGGCGGAAGCGCAGCATCGAGGCCTTGACGATCGAATCGCGCGGGGAGAGCCCGTCCCTGCGCTCGGCCTCCAGCGCGAAATCGATCATCATGATGGCGTTCTTCTTCACGATGCCCATCAGCAGCACGATGCCGATCAGCGCCACGATCGAGAGGTCCTGGCCGGTGAGCATCAGGGCGAGCAGCGCGCCGACGCCGGCGGACGGCAGCGTGGACAAGATCGTGAGCGGATGGATGAAGCTCTCGTAGAGCACGCCGAGCACGATGTAGATTGCGACCGCGGCGGCCAGGATCAGCCACGGCTCGCCAGCGAGCGAGCGGCCGAACTCCGCGGCGTCGCCCGAATAGCCGCCGACGATCGCGGCCGGCATGCCGATGTCGCGCTCCGCACGGGTGATCGCCGCGACCGCGTCGCTGAGCGAAGCATCCGCCGCCAGATTGAAACTGATGGTCACCGCCGGGAATTGCGCCTGATGGCTGATGGTGAGCGGCGCAAGGGTGCGCCGCATGCCCGTGAAGGCGCTGATTGGGACCTGCGCGCCGTTGGTCGAGGAAACGAACAGCTTCGAGAGCGAACTCGGATCCTGCTGGTACTGCGGCATCGCCTCCAGGATCACCCGGTACTGGTTGGCTTGGGCATAGATCGTCGAGATCTGCCGCTGGGCGAAGGCGTCGTTGAGCGTGTCGTTGACGACCTGCATCGAGATGCCGAGCCGGCCGGCTTTTTCCCGATCGACGTTGATGAAGCTGCGCAAGCCGCCCTCCTGCGCTTCCGAGGCGACCTCGCGCAGCGCCGGTTCCGCGCGCAGCCGGTCGGCGAGTTTGACCGACCACTCCGACACCGCCTGGGCGTCGGTGCCGGTCAGCGTGTACTGGTATTGGGCGCGGCTCACCCGCGTGCTGATCTGGATGTCCTGCACCGGCTGGAAATACACCACCATCCCGGGGATCGGCGCGACCTGCGCCTTCAGGCGCTCGAGGATGTCGGCGACGACGTCGCGGCGCTGGTCGCGGGCTTTCAGCGTGATGGCGAGATGGCCGGCGTTGGGCGTGGGATTGAGCGGGCTCACGCCGATCACCGAGACGACGCCGGTCACGTCGGGATCCCGGCGGATCGCCGCAACGACGTCTCCCTGCAACCGCTGCATCTCCGCAAACGACACCTCCGGGCCCGCCTCGGTCACGGCCGTGATCAGCCCGGTGTCCTGCAGCGGCAGAAATCCTTTCGGCACGACGACGTAGAGCAAGATCGTCGCCGCCAGCGTGCAGAGCGTGGTCGCCAGCGCGAGCTTCTGGTGGCGCAGCACCCATTCGAGCGTGGTGCGATAGGTCTCGACGCTCCATTCGACGGCGCCGTTGAAACCCCGCGTGAGCGGGCTTCCGCCTCCCTCCTGTGCCGGCCGCAGCAGCCGGCTGCACATCATCGGGGTGAGCGTGAGCGACACGATCGCCGAGACGACCACCGCAATGGTCAAAGTCAGCGCGAACTCGCGAAACATACGGCCGACGAGCCCGGTCATGAACAGCAGCGGAATGAACACGGCGATCAGCGACACGGTCAGCGAGATCACCGTGAAGCCGATCTCGCGCGCGCCGTTGAGCGCCGCCCCGAGCGGCGCCTCGCCGTCCTCCATGTGGCGCACGATGTTCTCGATCATGACGATGGCGTCGTCGATGACGAAGCCGGTGCCGATCGTGAGCGCCATCAGCGAGAGATTGTCGAGGCTGAAGCCGCAAAACCACATCACCCCGAAGGTGGCGACCAGCGACAGCGGCAGAGCGACGCCGGCGATGAAGGTGGCGCGGATGGTGCGCAGGAAGATGAGCACTACCAGCACTACCAGCGCGACCGCGAGAATGAGGGTGAATTGCACGTCGCGCACCGAGGCGCGGATGGTGTTGGTGCGGTCGTTCACCACCGTGAGCTTGGCGCCGGCCGGCATGGCGCGCTGCAGCTTCGGCAGCTCGCCCAGCACGCGCTGCACGGTCTCGATGACGTTGGCGCCGGGCTGGCGCTGCACGTCGACGATCACGGCCGGCACGCCGGCGTACCAGCCGCCGACCTTGGTGTTCTCCAGTCCGTCGAGCACGTTGGCGATGTCGCTCAGCAGCACCGGCGCGCCGTTGCGATAGGTCACGACGACGGAGCGATAGGCGTCGGCCGCCGCGATCTGATCGTTGGCCGCGATGGTGTAGGACTGGTGCGCGCCGTCGAACGAGCCCTTGGGACCGGCGACATTGGCGTTGACGATCGCGAAGCGCAGATCCTCGAGGCCGATGCCGTAGGCGGCGAGCCGCGCCAAATCCGCCTGGACGCGCACCGCAGGACGGATGCCGCCCTCGACCGAGACGTGGCCGACCCCGGTCACTTCGCTCAGGCGCTGCGCCAGCAAGGTGTCGGCGATGTCGCTCAATTGCCGCAGCGCGACGGTGTCCGAGGTCAGCGCCAGGGTGACGACCGGCACGTCGGCCGGGTTCACCTTGGAGTAGGTCGGCGGATACGGCAGGTTGCGCGGCAAGGTCGAGCCCGCGGCATTGATCGCGGATTGCACGTCCTGGGCGGCGGCATCGATGTCGCGGTTGAGCTCGAACTGCAGCGTGATCTGGCTGATGCCGTAGGAGCTCGACGAAGTCATCGTGGTCAGCGCCGGGATCTGGCCGAACTGCCGCTCCAGCGGCGCGGTCACCAGCGATGCCGTCGTGTCGGGGTTCGCGCCCGGCAGCTGGGTCGTGACCTGGATGGTCGGGAAATCGACCTGCGGCAAGGCGGAGACCGGCAACAGCCAATAGCCCAGCACGCCGCCGAGCAGCACCGCGACTCCCAGCAGCGAAGTCGCGATCGGGCGGCGGATGAAGGGCGCCGACACGCTTGCGGAAACGTTCATGGCGTGGTGCCCGGCGCCGCGCCGGACGCCTCGGACTTGCCTGCGCCCCGTTGCCGGCGCGGCTGGCTCGCGCCGGTATCATCCGGATTGCCCGAGCTCAGCGCCGCCCCAGTCGCGCCCGTAGCGCCGCTGACCGTCACCTTGCGACCATCGGCAAGCTGCGCGAAACCCGAGGTGACGACACGATCCTTTGCCTGCAGCCCGTTGGCGATCACCGCCTGGGCCTCATCCTGCTGGGTGACCCCGACGGGGCGGACCGACACGGTGCTGTCCGGCTGCAGCAAATAGACGAAGGCGCCGTTGGGGCCGCGCTGCACGGCGGCCGTGGGCACCACCACGACCTGGCGCAGCGTATCGATCAGCAGCCTGACATTGACGAATTGGCCCGGCCAGAGCTGCAAATCGGCATTGGGAAACTCGGCCTTGAGCTGCACCGTCCCGGTCGTCTGGTCGACTTGATTGTTGACGACCTGCAGTGTGCCGCGGTCGAGCACCTGCCTGCTGTCGGATTCCGTCGCCTCGGCGCTGAGCGGCGCCTTTGCGAATGCCTTGTTGACTTGGCCGAGCTGCTGCTGCGGCAGGGTGAAGAGCACCGAGATCGGTCGAATTTGGGTCAGCATGGCGATGCCGGTCGGATCCGACGCGTGCACCAGATTGCCCTGATCGACCAGGCGAATGCCGACACGGGCGCTGATCGGCGCCACGATCGTGCAGTAATTGACATAGGCTCGGGCATTGTCGATCGCGCCCTGGTCGAGCCTCACCTGGGCTTCCAGCTGCGCCACCAGCGCGCGCGTGGTGTCGACCTGCTGCCGGTTGACCGCGTTGGTCTTGAGCAGATTGGTGTAGCGCTCGAGGTCCAGCTTGGCATTGGCGAGCTGTGCCTCGTCGAGCGCCTTCTTGGCGAGCGCCTGATCGAGCTGGGCCTGGTAGGTAGTGGGATCGATGCGCGCCAGGACGTCGCCCGCCTTCACATCCTGCCCCTCGCGGAAATTGACGCTGACCAGCGTTCCATCGACCTGGCTGTGGACCGTGACCATGTTGAGCGCACGCGTGGTGCCGACGCCGTCGAGATAGACGGGGACGTCGGCAATGCGCGCCTCGGCCGCGAGCACTGCGAACCCGGGGCGAAAATCATCATCGCCACGACGACGAGAACGGCGCCGACGACGACGATGGTCAGAAATCTGCGAAAACCTGCCATTTGCGCCCTAACTATGTACGCGCCCCGTTAACTTTTAGAGTTTGGGCCGACATCGAGCGGCCGCACGACCGGCTCGCGGTCCAGGAACCAGCCCCCGCCGAGCGCCTGAAACAGGCTGACGATCGCCTGCAGCCGGGCGAAGCGCACCTGGGCCAGCGTGTCCTCCTGCTGGAAAAAGGTCTGCTCCGCCTGCAGCACCGTGGTGAGATCGATGGTGCCGGCGCGCAGCCGCTCCTCGGAAAGCTCGAAGGCTCTACGCGACTCGACGACGGCCTGGCGCTGCAACGCTTCCTGGCGCGTCGTCTGCTGGACGGCGACGAGCGCCCGCTCCACGTCGGTGAACGCCGAGATCACCGCTTTGCGGTAATCTTGCAGCAGCTCTTCGCGCGCGCCCTTCTGCAGGTCGAGCTGGCCCAGCAACAGCCCGCCCTGAAAGATCGGCTGCGTGAGACTTGCGGCGACGGTGTAGAACACCGCGCCCGGACCGAACAGTGTGCGCAGCGCCGCGCTCTCGAAGCCGGCCTGTCCGGTCAGCTGGATGCTCGGCAGGAACGCGGCGCGCGCCGCATAGACGTTGGCGTCGGCGCTGGCGAGCTTGAGCTCGGCCTCGCGGATATCGGGGCGTTGCGTGAGCAGCTCGGAGGGCAGTCCCGGCGACACGCGCGGGATACCCAGCCGATACAGGCTGCCGCCGCGGACCGCGAGGTTCTCCGGCGCGCGGCCGACCAGCAACGCCAGCGTCGCGGTATTCTGCTGGACCTGCTCCACGAGCGGCGGGATCGAGGCGCGGACGATGGCGGTGAGGCTCGCCTGTTGGGCAACCTCGAGCGCGGACGCGGTGCCATTGTTGAAGCGATCCTGAATGAGCTTCAAGATTCGTTCCGAGCTCGTCAGATTCTCCCGGGCGACGCGCAGGCGATCCTGGCCCTCGAGCACCAGAAAATAAGTATCCGCGACGGTGACCAGGGTGCTGAGCGCGACCACCTCGCGGTCGAAGCGGCTGGCGAGCGCGGAATAATCCGCGGCGCGGATCTGCGCTCGCACTTTTCCCCAGAAATCGAGCTGATAGCTCGCGTTCAAAGCCGCCGTATACAGCGTTCGCGCGCCGCCGCCTCCACCGCCTACACTACTGCCGCCGCTGCTTCCGCCGGAAGCGCCCGAGGTGCCCCCGAACACGGCTTGCGAGGATTTCGAGCGTTGCGCGCTCGCGGTGGCATTGATGCTCGGCAGCAGCGCGGCGCCCGCGATCCGCGCCTGCGCATCCGCCTGCACGATGCGGGCGACCGCGGCCGCGATGTCGAAATTCGCGGCCGAAGCCTGCTCCATCAGATCGGTGAGCTCGGCCGAGCGAAAGCCTCGCCACCATTCGAGCGGCGGCAGCGCGGCCTCGGATCTAAGATGCGGGGCGCGATAATTCTTCGGCACCTCGAGCGCGGGATCGAGCCGGTCGTTGAGCACGCAGGCGCCGAGCCCCTGCAGCAAACCGAAGCCGACCGCGAGCGTCGCGAACGATCGCGCTCGGCTTTGCGGGCCTGCCCGCGCCGATGGCGTCTGCGCCCGTTGCTGCATGCTCGCTCTTTCGCGGCCGCGTTACTTCGGGGGAGCGCCGCCGTGGGGCGGCGACCAGTTGGCGAGGCTGTTGCGTCCGGCGGGCGACATCTCGGCGGCTGCGGTGGCGATCACATCGTGGAGGGCGAGATCGAGCGCCTGGCGCGCGGCGCGGGTATCGGCCATCGCGGAGCGGACGGCGGCGGCGTCGAATGGCTCGGCGCGCAACGCGGCCCGCACCGCTTCCTGGGCGCGGCGGTACGCGGAATGCGCCGCTTCCAGCGTCTGCTCGCGGGTGTGGAATTCGGCCCGCAACTTCTCGGCATCCGACGCGGAGAGCGTGGCGGCCAGCCGGTCGATGCGCTCCGCGGCGCTCCGGCTCGGCTCGACGGCGGCGGGAGCTTGCAGCCACAGCTGGCGCACCGCGGTGGCGCCCAGCACCCCGAGGAAGAACAGATTGAGCGCCAGCGATACGAACAGCAGGACGCGCGAAGCGCGATCGCCGACGGCCGGAGCGGACAGGATCGCCATTTCGGCCTCATCTCATCGCGGACAGCGGGTCCGGCTCGAACAGGATCAGGCTCAGATCCGAATCGGAGCTTGCCGGAGTTCCGACGATAGCCGAGGCGGATTTTTTGGTGACCGCCATTCCGGCGTCGCTCAGCCCGACTGCGAAGCCCAAAACCGCGATTCCCACCAAGGCGGCGAAGCGCGGCCAGGCGGGCGCAAGATCGAACTCGAGCAGGGCCGCGGGCAACAATCTCGGCAATAGCCCGCGCCGCTGCGGCGGCAGCGGCGCTTCGAGTCGCGCCAGCACGCGCACCATCGCCTGCTCCTCGGAACGCGCGCCTGCGTGCGGGCTTGCGCGCCGGTAATGCCGCGCGATCAGCACGTCGAAATCCGCGGCGCCCGCCAGCACCGCGCGGGCGTCGGCGTTCGCGGCGAGCAGTTCTTGCGCCGCCTCTCGGGAAGGATCCGGCCAGCGCGCCGGATCGGCGCCGTGGATATCGAGGAGCTCAACAAACTGCGCGAGAGTCATCATGGAGTTCACCGTTCCGATGCGAGAACTGAGCCGAGTGCCTTGCGCAGCGCGCGCCTTGCGCGCACCAGCAAGGTCTCGATTCCGGATATGGAAGTGCCGAGCACCGCCGCGGTCTCGGCATTCGGCATGCCCTCCTGATAGGTGAGGACGATGGCCGCGCGTTGCCGATCGGGAAGGCCGGCGATTGCCGCGGCGACGAGCCGATCGGTTTGCCGATGTTCGATTTCGAGGAATGGACCGGGAGCGGGATCGGCCGGCTCGTCGACGTCGGCGAGCGCCGCGAACGGCGCGCGCCGTTTGCGGTTGAGACACAGGTTGAGGACCACGCGATAGAACCAGGTGCGGAATGCCGCAGTCGGGCGCCAGCGTGCCGCATTGAGCCACACGCGCAACAGCGCCTCCTGCACGACCTCTTCGGCATCCGCCTCGTTCCCCAAAACCCTGCGCGCCAGCCCGAGCGCCCGGGGCAGGTACCTGCGGGCAAGCAGTCGGAAGGCCCGCTCGTCTCCCTGCGAGATCCGAGCCATGAGGTCTTCATCACTTGCCCCGTCCATGGTGTTCGGGTCCAGTCGAAACTGCCGCCGGCAGGGGATATCCACGCGTCGTCAACCGCGCAGAGGCGGGGCACGCATGGCATGGCCCTTTGACGCATCGCAGCATAGTCTCCGCCGCCGCAAAAGCGACCCGCATCGCCGCACGCGACCTGCCGAAGTTGCTCCCCCGATGAGCGGGACAAGCCCGTAATGGCTGGAAAGATCATGCGAAATCCTTGGCTCCCTGAGAATAAAAACACCGTGGGGGGCCAAAGCCTGCATTCGGTTGCGGGTCGCAAACCGCCGAGATCGAGAAAACAGCATCAGGTGCGTTGATCCGCCGCGACGGCGGCTTTAACCTCGGGGCGAATCCCTCACGAGCAGGGAGCCAAGCCATGCTTAGCCGTACAACCATCCTGTTCCTTGCCGGCCTGATCCTCGGGTTCGGCGGCGTTCGATCGGCCTGGGCCGAGAGCGCTACCGCGCGCCCGCCTGCGGGGCGGCTCGAGCAGCGCGATCCGGGGACCGGGCCCGCGGCGCCGGTTGGTCACCGCCAGCCGCAGGCCAAGGACGTGGCGCCGGCCGACATACCTCCGGCCGATCAGGCGACGCGGGAACTCGATAAGGCGCTCGAGAAGAAGCTCACGATCTGCCGCGGCTGTTAGGACGCCTGTCGGCCTGTAGCCCGCACGGAGCGCTGGCGAAATGCGCGATCGGGCGCGCCGAAATCGATTCAAGCATCATCCGCCGCGCTGGCGCGGATGGCGTCGATGACCATCCGCAGCTCATCGCGAATGTCATCCGGCAAATGCGCGAATAGTTGCCGCAAGCGTGCTTCATGCTGGAGCACGATCCGTTCGATCCGTCGGGCGATTTCGAGCGGCTCGACAGCCCCCGTGGCATTTTCATAGGCTCTGGCCGTCGCGCCCAATACGAGCAGCATCGACATGCCGAGATTGCTGGCGGTCAGAATGGCCCAATTGCGGCCTTTTTCGGCGAAGGGTCCGGGATCATCGGCGTCCTCGAGGACGGCTCGAACGACCGCAGCCGCGTCATCGCGTAGCAGCCTTGCTTGCGCGGCGCCGCGCAGGAATGTCGTGGCGGCATCGATGATCGCGGATGGCAGGGAGCGCCCCGGATCGTCGAAGGCGCGGCCGGTCGGGAACATGCGAATCCACGGCCCGCTGGCAGCAACAAGGTCGCGCACCGCGCGCAGCACATCGGCTTCCGGCGGCACGAAGATTTTGCGTGACTCGGCATCTTCCTGTGAATCGATGTGGGCTCCCAGCGCGACGTAAAGCGCCCACAGTGTTCCGATCCTGGCGGCGACTTCCGCCTCGGAGCCGCCGATGTGCTCTACGAACATGCGCAGAGGATCAATCAAACTGCTCCACAATGCCCGATCGGAGATTTGCGAGGCGCGGCCGACGAGATCGCGCGCCTTGTATTCGAGCTCCGACCGAATGCTCCGCGCCAGAGGGTCGGCGGCCGTAGCGCGATCCGCCTCGGTTCCGGTCGTGGCGAAACCGAACGTGCCGTCTTCGGTCGGCTCGAACCGGGCGCCCGAGCGAGCTTGCCGGAGGGTTCCGGACAGATGGATCCAGGTTTGGCCGGTCCGCTGCGGCGGATCGGCAAGCAGGACGTCGTGCTCGATCGCGTCCGCCAATTTCGACAGCAGCTCGTGCTCGACCAGGCCCCGGGCCCAGTCCGCCTCCGCCCGGCGCACGGCCTCCTCGAAGGCCAGACGCTCCTCCATGATGCGCTGCTCCGAGAGCGGCGGTTCGAGGTCGCGAAGCCGGCCCGCCAACGCCGCTCGCGCCCGCTGATAGAGCGCCTGGCGCGCCTCTTCCGTGTTCGGGTCGAGCTTGGACACTGCTGCCAGAACCATGGGATAGAAGTCGGTCATGGGCGATCGCTCACGTCGGCCGCTGCCCGACATGAGCCGCAGCGCGGCGGCAGCATAGAATTGCAATGGTGAGGGTGCCAACGGGCGGCCAGCGGGCATCCACCGCCGAGGGCTGGCTGAGCGGATGACCTTTGGCGAGGAAGCTGCCGACGCCGCCGTCGACAAACGAGCGCCCGGCTGGATTGGCGACATAGCCCAGCGCGTCCGGCCGATCTTCGGCGTAGCAAGGGAGCCGCGGATTGGCGGGGATGCCGATATTGCTGGCGGTGAAATCGGTGAACAGCGGATCCTTGCCGGGTCCGCCGTGGCGGTGGCAGTCGTTGCATTTCGCCTTGCCCCGGAAGAGGTCATAGCCGACCTGCTCCTGGGCAATGAACTGCGCCTCGTGGGCGAGCACGGCGTCGAGCTTGGAGGTGAAGGAAGTCACCTCGGCGGAGGCTCATAGTTGCCGATGGACTGCGCCATCTGATCAAACGTCGCGCTCGCCCGGCCGCGATCTTTTTGGGTCGAGATGAACCGGCCGCGGATCGCCGGCGGGCCGCGGTCCCGGCCGGGCGCAGACTTGCTCCACGTCGTTCGGCCAAACGATCGCAAAGGCTTGTAGCGGGAGACAATCAGGTCTCCGCTTTCCACCCGTTGTAGGTTGACGATGCGACGGCGCCTCTTGGGACCGCTTTATGATGAGGCGGTCGCATCAATTTCCGCGCGGTTGCAGGGCGCCTTACCGGGGCCTTCAAATAGTCCGCCAGGCGCCGAGCGGTCGCATCGAACTCTCCGCTTTCCCTGAGCTTCTCCAGCGCGTAAGCCCGCGTGACATGAGTTAGCCGGAATCGCGGCTGCGCCTCCCTCACGTCCGAGGCGATGAAAGACTTGGCCACCAGTTCTGAGACTTCATCGATGATATCACAGTCCGATTGGTCTCGATCGGAAACGACGGTGACGGCGTCATGCAGGGTAAACTCACTGGAGAAGATGGAGAGGCGGCGCAACACGACTTGCTGCTTGTCTGTGAGCAGGTCATGGCTCCAGTCGAGGCTGGCGCGCATCGTGTGCTGCCGCGCCGGACCGGTTCGATAGCCGCTGGTGAGCAGGAGCTGAGGCGCTTCCAGCGCGGCCGCAAGCTCGGCGATGCCAAGCGAGCCGACACGGCGCGCGACGAGCTCGATCGCAAGCGGAATGCCGTCGAGTGTGCGGCAGATGTCGGATACGGCCGTCGCGTCCGCGTCACTGAGGGTGAAGTCCCCGATCGTGGCCGCCGCGCGCTCGACGAACAGCTCTACCGCGGGAAAGCGCAGCGCCTGCTCGGCGCTCGCGCAATCCGCCGGCGGCCTCTCCAGCCCGGCGAGCCGGCACAGCTGCTCGCCTTCGCTGTGCAGCGGCTCGCGGCTGGTCGCCAGGACGTGAACGCCCGGCGCTTCGCGCAGGACCGCGGCCACCAGGCCGGCCACCGCCGCGACGACGTGCTCGCAAGTGTCGAGCACAAGCAGCATTTCTTTGTCCCGCAGCGCCGTGACCAGGCTTGCCGGGGACTCTTCCCGATCTAACTCGAGCCCCAGAACCGACGCGACAGCGCCGGCGACGTGCTGCCGATTTTCACCCGTTGCCAGGTCGATCCACCATGTGCCGTGCCGATAGCTCGCGGCCACCTCCTCGGCGACCGCAAGGACGACGGCGGTCTTGCCGATTCCGCCAGGTCCGACCACGGTTAGGAAGCGATCGCGAGCTATCTGCGAGGACAGGCGACCCACGATGTCTTGGCGCCCGATCAGACGTGTCACCTTGGCGGGCAGATTGTGGCCCTCTCCGGTCGCAGATATTGCCCGAAGCGAAGGCTTGGAGTGCTCGGACAACGTCACGGGAGCGACGAAGCGATAACCTCGCCCGGGGATGTTGATCAGGAAACGATTGCCGTCGCGGCCGTCGCCGAGGGCGCGGCGTAGAGCGGCGATATGGACCGTCAAATTGGCCGGCTCGACGAAAGTGTTCGGCCACACGCGGGCCATGAGCTCGTCCTTCGTGACCAGGTCGCCCGGCCGTTCCAGCAACGCAATGAGCATGTCGAGGGCCCGGCTGCCGATACGAACCGGTTGGTTGTCTTGCAGAAGTAGGCGCCGCACGGGCCATAGACAGAACGCGCCAAAACGTATCGAGGTTGCCGCCGAATTCTGCCTGGTGGCGAGCGTCAACGGCGCGCGAGGCGCGCTATCCTCGCGCACCGATCGATCGCGATCGACGATTGAAAGTGCGGGTTTGCTCGACACTGTAGTCTCCTAACGCGTCCCGATTTCTAGCTCCATGCCGACCTAATTGGCACGGAGCGTGCTCCCTGAGCGATCCCCAAATGGGGGATCAGAAAAATACATGTGGCTCCTCTCGTAAGCCGCGAGGCGGCGCAAGAGCTGGGCGGTCACCATTCGAGCAACCTCACGGCCGATCCAGCGAGAGGCGGCAGTGAGACTTGCCTCCAATTGGATCGTAACGTCTCTCGACTTGGTCGAGCTTCTCATTCAGGGGACTCCATCAGCTGCGCGGAGGCGTTGCTCGGGGCAGCGGCGGTTGGAGCGGTAAGGACGCGACGACGCGGCGCTCGGAATTGCTCCCCAACTGCGGTTCGCGCCGCTTCGATGACGGTTGCGCTTAGCGCTAACTCATAACGCGATCGGGTCATGGCGTCCTCTCCGTTTCAGCTAATCCTCAGTGCTGGGCGTCAGTACAAGCTACCGTCCTTCGAGTCGAAGTTGCGGCCCTGGTAGCGGGCGCCCGGCAGCTCGTTTGCAGTTGGCAGGCGCGCGGCATCGCCGCCGGCGATCGTGGTGGCACCGTAGGGCGGCCGGCTTGACCCGGGGGACAAGCGGGGTTGCGAAGGCCGTTCGCGTTCAGTTCTCGTGTCCGATACCTCGACTGAGGCGACGAAGCTGTAGCCGCGCCCGGGGACATTTATAATGAACCGGTTGCCATCGCGCCCATCGCGCAGCGTGCGACGCAACGCGGAAATATGGACCGTAAGGTTGGCAGGCTCGACAAAAATATTAGGCCAAACGCGAGCCATCAATTCTTGCTTACTGACCAGCTCACCTGGTCGTTCAAGCAACACAATCAGGATTTCCAGAGCGCGACTCCCAAGGCGCACCGGCTTGTCGCCTTCGAGCAGAAGAAACTGTGCCGGGATCAAGCGGAACGACCCGAATGCAATTTCGCCCGGTGCCGGGACGGCAGGGTTGGTCCTTTTCCCGAATAATGGTTGGTCCGTATCCGAACTTTGAAGGTCGCGTCTCGCGTCAACCCCCGGTTCGGGGTGAAATCGCGCCAGGGCGGGCGCGGCGGCTAAGAGCGAATGTCGGGAAGCCGTCGTTAATGCTGATGGGGTCATGGTAGCCTCGCGCAAATTGGGAGAGCTATTCCCAGACAAGATCCTCGTGAGGCGCAATTTGGCGCGTTGCGATGGCGCGATCTATTGCACGCGGGTGGCGCGCAATGACCGACGCGGTTGCGTTAGCTAAACCTAAATTTACAGGCCGCGGCGCGTGACGGCTTCCACCGGGCCGTGGATGGCGGGTACAATGACAGGGGCGCGCGACCGCACGAACAGCGCGTCGCGCAAAGCATACAGCTCAAGAGCGTTGCGGCTTATCAGGCACCAGCTTGAGCTTGTCGGCTATTCGGCCGAGCTCGGGAAGCGAACCGGCCTTCATCTTCTGCATCGCCCTGCTGCGATGCACCTTCACCGTCGCTTCGGCGATGCCGATATCGTGGGCGATCTGTTTGCTGAGGCGGCCGCGCGCGACCTGAATCACGATCTCGCGCTCCCTGGGGCTTAGCGAGGCGAAGCGCTCCCTGAGGTCCGCCAGAGTCTTTTCATTCTCCCGCCGTGCACGATCGCGAGATAAGCCGAGCTGAATGGCGTCGAGGAGGTCCTGATCGCGGAACGGCTTGGTAAGGAACTCAATGGCGCCGCCCTTCATCGCTTGCACCGACATCGGGATGTCGCCATGCCCCGTGATGAAGATGATCGAGAGTTCCCTGTTCGCCGCGGCGAGCTCGCGCTGGAAATCGAGGCCGCCCTTCCCCGGCAATCTCACGTCGAGCACCAGGCAGGTGGGACCATCGGGTGGATCGGACTTGAGGAAGTCGAGAATGGACGCAAATAGCTGAACATCGATCCCGACCGATCGCAACAGACGCCCGACCGAGGCTCGGAGGTCCGGATCGTCATCGATGACCAGGACGGTGGGGTTCGCGTCAGACATCTGCTACTCGGATTAAAGGATCACGGAAATGAGCCTTTGTCTCGGTTCGCAGCCTCGGCCCGGGCGTGCAGTTCTAGTCCCAATCCCTGAACCTGAACAGCCCCATTCTTCTCCGGAGGACACGCGCGGCGTAGACGGAAGTTTACGGGCAACTGACACAGCTCGGCGGCCTCCTTTGGTACCCAGCCTGCGCAATTCTCGCCCCGAGATAAGCTAAAGTTTACGGGGCGCCGGCATTGCACCCGTGGCATTGTTCGCACAAATCACGTGCTCCCATGCGGAGCGACGGCATTGTTGGGCCGCCCGCACGGCGGGTTCGAGCGAACTGCCAGAGGCGGCATGATGAAAAAGCTATTGGTTTCGGTCGTTGAAGATGATCGGTTCTTTCGCGAGTCCATGGGAAGGCTCATGAGGTCGTTGGGCTATACCGTCGAGGTTTTTCCATCGGCGGCCGATTTCCTCGCATCCCCTCGTCTCAGTGAAACAGCTTGCTTGATCGCTGACGTCAATATGCCTGCAATGACCGGGGTCGAACTCCATAAACACCTTGTCGATGCAGGGCGCGCTATTCCGACAATCCTCGTGACTGCCTACCCCAATGACGTTGACCGGGTCCCGGCCATGAACGATGGGGTCGTCTGTTATCTTCGTAAGCCGGTTGATGAACAGCATCTGATACGGTGTCTTCGCGCGGCTCTCACGTCCGGCGAACCTCCTGAAGAGAGTTCATGAGCCCCTGCCCGCTTCCACGCCCGGCAAGGTGAACTGAAATACGGCGCCTCGAGGTTCATTCGCCTCCCCCCACAGCCGGCCCCCATGGGCATTGATGATGGACCGGCAGATCGACAGCCCCATCCCCGTTCCGCTGGACTTCGTGGTGTAGAAAGCCTCGAAGACGCGCTCGAGGTGTTCCGGATCAATGCCCGGCCCAGAATCGCGCACCGCCACGAGGACGTCGCCCGTCTGATTTTGCTCGCTGGTGATCAACAACTCTCGTGCCCCCGCCTCGACCGAGCTCATGGCTTCGACCGCGTTCAGGATCAGGTTCAGGACGACTTGTTGCAATTGAACACGATCCCCCCGGACGGGAGCCACCCCCTGCGTAAGGCGGGTCTGGACCGAGACTCCATTCTTGGTGATTTCGCTTCGCGCCAATACAATCACCTCGTTGATCGCCTTATTAAGATCAAAATAAGCCTTTCGCGGAGGCGCTTTCTTGATCTGGTCACGGATCCGGTCAATGATATCTCCGGCTCGATCGGCATCGGCCACGATACACTCGACCGCTTCCCCGACTTCGCTGAGATCTGGCGGGCTTCTGTCTAAAAAACGCATGGCCGCACGGGCGTTATTGCGCGCCGTGGCAATCGGTTGCGTGATTTCGTGAGCCAGCGAGGCGGTCAGTTCTCCCATTATGCTCAGGCGGTTCATGTGCGCGAGATCCGACTCCAGCTGGCGCAATGCTTCCTCAGCGCGTTTGCGCTCCGTCAAGTCGAGAACGAAAGCGACACCTTGATTCCCGTCTTCTTCGAAGGTTGCCGCGCCGATCAGCACGGGAACACGGCTGCCGTCTTTCCGGAAGTACTCCTTCTCGATCGGCCGCAAAGCCCCGCTCATCTTGTGCTCTTGTATCCATCGCGCATCGCGATCCCGCCAGTCCGGTGGCGTGAGATCCGTCCAGCGTATGCGGCCCGCGACAAGCTCCTCATGATCGTACCCCACCATGTTGAGAAAGGCTTCATTGGCTTCCCGAATCTGACCTTCAAAATCCCAGAGAAAGATCCCAATAATGTTGGAGTCCACCAGGCGCCGGATCTTCGCTTCGCGCTCTTTGAGATCGCGATACAGCCGGGCGTTCTCCAACGAGATCGCGGCTTGCGACGCCAGCAATTTCAGCACGGCGAGCCGGGCCGAAGTGAAGACATGAGGCGTCAGGTTATTTTCCAGGTAGAGCACGCCGATCAGCTTGCCCTGGTTGAGCAACGGCATGCAGAGAATGGAACGAGCATGGTGCTGCCGGATGTATGGATCGGCGGAAAACGGGTTCTGAGCCGCGGCATCGTCGAGAATCACACTCTCTTTTGTATGCACGACGTACCGGATGACCGACTCCGGCAGCACCGCTGCGTTCATGGCCTGATCGTGCAGCTGCACGACGATCCCGTCGCCGCCTGTCGTGGCTTGCGCGGCGATCCGCGGTTCGGTCCATCGCGACAGAACCAGGACGCCGCGCTCGGCGCCTGCTTGCTCGATCGCGATACGCATGAGGATTTCGAGCAGCTCTTCCTGGACGATCTCGCCCGATACCGCTTGCGAGACCTTGAGCACGGTCGCGAGGTCAAGGTGTTCGACCGGTGCCGCGATCGTGCCCGTCGGACCCGGTGCGCTCTCGTCCTGCCTCAACCGCGGATGGAGCTGATCCAGTTGCCGGACCTTCCCGTCGGCCCCCCAGAGTAGATAGCCCCGCCGTGCGTTTCCCAAGTATAGATGCGCAATTTCCTCGAAGCCGCGCGCCGCGTAGAAGCGCGCCGCAAGCTCGTTGGCGAGCGCCTCGTTGTGAATGAAGCCGTTCGCGCGAGCCGAGCGGATGGCCTGTTCGTAGAGCCGCTCGGCGTCGAGCTCGCGGCCTTCGAGGCGCGCAATCTCGGCGGCGACGAGCGCTGCGCGGTCTGCGAAGTTCGCCGAGCACAACTCGGCCCACTGCTCGAGCTGGTGATGGTGAGCGGCCAAGGCCGTTTCGTGCTCGATCCGTTCCGTAGGTGCTGCCTCGCACAGCGCGGCGCGCGCGAGCGCGGTGTACAACTCATACTCCGCCTGATCGAAGAATCCTGGCGTCATGAGAAGCGATCGTGCGTTTGATGCTGCCGCAACGGCAGCAACGTAGTCACCTGCGAAGAAACGCGCCTGGAGCTTGCGGACCCAGTACCAGCGGGCGGCGTTCGACAGTCGCGGATCTTCCGCAAGGTGCTGCTCGAACCTGCCCTCGTCGAACTCGGTATCGTTGAACGAACCGAACTCCTGGGTGAGGCCGCGCAAGGTGCGAACGAATTGGAGGAGTGCCGTCGCGACGTCGAGGACAAGACGGAACCGGAATTGGCGCGCGAAGTCGAGCCCTGCCTCGGCCTCGCGCTGCACGTCAGCGAGGGGGTCACCGATGAAGAGGCGGCCGAACAGCAGGAGGTTGCGGTTGTAACCTACCCACGTGAGGTCGCCGAGTCTGTTGCCCGCGTCGACTGCGTGCCGCACCAGATCGGGGCCCGCGCGAACGGGCTGCGTCCAGGGAGAAACGCGGCTCGCGAACAGCATGCAGACGCGGGCCTCGAAGCGATGCAACTCTCGGCGCTCCACCAGGTCCAGGCCGAGCTTGCCGAAACTGAACCCGGCTGAGTAATTGCCGAAACGGGGCCCCAGAAGCATGCCGAGGCAAACGTAGGCGAGGCACGACCCGTCGGTATAGCCATGCTCCAGGCTGAGGTTCGCCATCCGGCAGCTGACGACGGAGAAGAGATTTTCATCCGTAAAGCCGGCTGATGCCGCAACAGCGGTGAGGACGTCCATCGTGGCGCGCCCCTCGGGGTCCGTCATCAGGGGCAAATCGACGAGCGCCTCGATCGATCGACTCCCGACCTGTCGCCACAGGCGCTCGTATTCTCGCTGGACCTCCTCGTTCGTCGGGTGCGCCGACCACGGGATGCCGGCGTGGCGGAGATAGTTGAGGCATGCCTCGACGGCGGAGTCACTCCGTCCGAGCGTCGTGAGGAGGTCCACCCGCAGGCAGGTCATCGCAGCGAGATCGATGAGGCCTGTCGGGCGGGCCGACAGTAAGCTCAATCGGTTCTCTGCGGCGGCGATGTCGCCCGTCAGGAATTCGCACTCGGCGCGGTGCAGTTCCAACCTGAACGCGAGCTCGTGCCGCCGCTCGAACGCATCCAGGGGCAACAGCGCGGCACCGGCAGCCAGATACATGAGCGCGGAGGCATAGGCGATAGAAGCGATCGCCCGCTGGCCCGCCATCAGGTTCAGCTCGGCGACCTGCTCTCGCTCCTCGGGCGAATCGATCAGAGCGGCGCCGCGATTGAGCTGGCCGACGATCTCGAAGACATGCTCGGCGATCGCTTCCGGCGGTGTCTGCGCCGCGAGCAGCCGGCCGATCCGCAGATGCTCCGCGGCCCGCTCGCCCTCGGGGATGAGCGTGTAAGCCGCCTCCTGGACGCGATCGTGGACGAACCGATATGCGTCCGGCGTGCGCTCCACCAATTCCTGACGGACGGCCGGCCACAGAGCCGCGTGGACCTTCTCCTCCGAACTCCCGAGGACGATTGACAGCATAGCGGTCTCGGCGCTGTTTCCGAGACAGGCCAGCTGCTGCAGTGCCTGGTGAGTCTCAGCCTGCAGGCGCGTCAGCTTACCGACCATGAGGTCGACCACGTTGTCGGTGTATCCCTTGGCGTGAATGCGCTCGAGATCCCAGGACCAGCGTGCAGCAGCATGATCGAAGACGAGCATGCCTTCGTCAGCGAGCGAAGAAACGAACTGATTGGTGAAGAACGGATTGCCGGCCGTCTTTTCATGTACTAGCCGGGCGAGCTGGTCGGCGTCCTCCGGCTCGCAGTGAAGCGCGTCAGCAACGAGCCGCCGCACGTCCTCGCACGCGAGCGGCGCAAGCGCGATCTCGTGCACGTTCGCTCCCGCGTTCCGGATTGCCTCGAGCTTGCGCGTCAGCGGATGCGCCGCCGTGACTTCGTTGTCCCGGTACGCGCCGATCAGCAGCAGGTGCGGCACGCCGGGTGGAGTCAGCAGATCTTCGAGGAGATCGAGCGTCGCCGCGTCGAGCCATTGCAGATCGTCGAGGAAGAGTGCCAACGGATGGTCCCGCTGGGCGAACACGCCGATGAACCGCCGGAACACCACCTGGAAACGCCTTCGCGCGTCCTGCGGAGGGAGCTCGGGAACCGGCGGCCGCTCTCCGATGATGAGCTTGAGCTCCGGGACCAGGTCGATCATGAGCCGCCCATTCGGGCCCAGCGCCTCCGCCAGAGCGTCGCGCCAGCCACTCAGCTCGGCGTCGCTCTTGCCGAGAAGATACCGAACGAGGCTCTGAAACCCCTGCGCCAGCGTCGCATACGGGATGTCGCGCTTGTATTGGTCGAACTTCCCCGACGCAAACAGTCCGCGCGGCGGCACGAGCATCTTGTGCAGCTCGTTGACCACCGATGATTTGCCAATGCCGGAGTACCCCGATACCAGCACCAGCTCCAACTTTCCGCCCGTCACCATCCGGTCGAAGGCGGTAAGCAGCGTCTCGACTTCGCGCGAGCGCCCGTAGAGCTTCTCGGGAACGAGGAGCCGGTCGGGCATGTCGTGTTCGCCGAGCGGGAAGTCGTCGATCCGACGCTCCGCCTCCCATGCGGCGAGGCAGCGCCGCAGGTCGTGCCCGACGCCGCCCGCGGTCTGGTAGCGATCCTCGGGTGTCTTGACGAGCAGTCTCATGATGATGGCCGAAACCGGGGCCGGGACATTCTCGAGCCGCTCGCTCGGGGGCATCGGCTTTCTGGCGATATGGCAGTGCACCCACTCCATGGGATCGGCCGCGGTAAACGGGAGGGAGCCCGTGAGCATCTGGTAGAGCGTGATGCCAAGTGAATAGAGATCGCTGCGGGAATCGAGCGATCGATTCATCCGTCCCGTCTGTTCGGGCGCCATGTAGGCGAGGGTGCCGGCGATCGTCTCGGGAGGCTCGGGCGACTGGCGCTCACGCGCCAGGCGCGAAGCGATCCCGAACCCCGTGAGCTTCACCGTTCTAGTCGCGCGGGTTACGAGGATATTGGCCGGCTTGATGTCCTTGTGCACGAGATCGCGCCCGTGGACCTTACCCACAGCCTTGGCGATGCCGATGGCGAGGCGCAGGAACGGCCCCACCTCCATAGGCCCGCCGAGCAGCCGGTCGAGAGGCTCGCCGCCGGGATCCTCGAGTACCAGCATTGTGCGACCGCCGTCGCGCACGAGCTCCAGCGGCTGCACCGCCCACGCCCCGTCCAGCTCATCCTTCAATCCGTATTCGTGAGCGAGGTGATCGAGGCTTGAGGGCGACGGGCGCTCCGCGGCAGGCAGAACGACCAGCACGGCGCTCGGGTTGCCGTCATCGCCCGGGCGCCACCCTCGGCAGAAGACCCGTTCGCCGTCCTCCCACAGAACCTGACGGCTGCCATCCGGATACTCGCCGTTCGGCGAAAATGGCATCATTGTCAGACTCCGGCGCCGGGCTACTCTCGATCAAAGGAGGGAGATGAGCCTTTGTCTCGGTCGCAAGTTAGGCCTAGCCGTGCGGTTCTAGTCCCCATCTGCGGACATGAACAGCCTCATCCTCGGCGCGCGGCATAGACGAAAGCTTACGCACGCTGACATTGGCTCGGCGGCATCTTGGCCGCAATTCGCGTCCGGACCTAAGCCAAAGTTTACGGGACACTGGCATTGCCCCGGCGGCACTCTTCGGCGCAGGTTACTGAATTCGCATGCGGGCGCGACGACATTCCCGTATACGGCGGGGCCGAACGAACTGCCGGAGTTCGTATGCCGAAAGCATCATTGATCTCGCTCGTCGAGGACGACCGGTTGTTTCGCGAGTCGATGGAAAGGCTCATGCGGTCGTTGGGCTACACTGTCGAGGCTTTTCCGTCGGCAGCCGATTTCCTCGCATCCCCTCGTCTCAGCGAAACAGCTTGCTTGATCGCCGACGTCAATATGCCTGCAATGACCGGGGTCGAACTCCACAAACACCTTATCGATGCGGGGCACGCGATTCCGACAATCCTCGTGACTGCCTACCCCAATGATCGTGATCGGGCCCGCGCCCTGGAGGATGGGATCATCTGCTACCTTCGTAAGCCAATTGATGAACAGCACCTGAAAGGGTGTCTTCGCGCAGCTCTCACGCCTGGTGAACCGCCTGAAGAGAACTCATGAGGTCTCTGCCGCGCCGGGCAAGGTGAACTGAAATACCGCGCCCCGAGGTTCATTCGCCTCTGCCCATAGCCGGCCCCCATGGGCGTCGATGATCGACCGGCAGATCGACAACCCCATCCCCGTTCCGCTGGATTTCGTGGTGTAGAAGGCCTCGAAAACGCGCTCGAGATGCGTCGGATCGATGCCCGACCCGGAATCGCGCACCGCCACGAGCACGCCGTCTGTCCGGTTTTGCTCGGTGCTGATCGACAACTCTCGAGCCCCTGCTTCGACCGAGCCCATTGCTTCGACCGCGTTCAGGACCAGGTTCAGGACGACTTGCTGCACTTGAACACGATCGCCCTGCACGGGAGACAACCCGTCCGCAAGCCCGGTCTGGACCGAGACGCCATTTTCGGTGATTGCGCTTCGCGCCAATACAATCACCTCATTGATTGCCGCATTAAGATCAAAACGCTCCTTTCGCGGCGGCGCTTTCTTGATGTGCTCACGGATGCGGTCGACGATGTGTCCGGCTCGATCGGCATCGCCTACGACACAGCCGAGCGCTTCACTGACCTCGCCGAGGTCCTGCGGCCGTTGGTCCAGAAAATTCAGCGCCGCACGGGCGTTGTTGCGCGCGCTGGCGATCGGTTGCGTGATCTCGTGAGCCAGCGAGGCGGCCAGTTCGCCCATCATGCCCAGGCGGTTCATGTGCGCGAGGTCCGCCTCCAGCTGGCGCAGCCTCTCGCGCTCCTCCTGCGCCCGCTGGCGCTCCGTCACATCGCTGCCGGTGCCGCGATAGCCACGGAATTCTCCGTTGGCGTCGAAGACCGGCTTGCCGCTGGCCTTCACGTACATTGGCAGGCCGTTGCCGCCCACGGAGCAATAGGCGAAGTCGCGGAACGGCTCACGTGCATCGAGAGTTTCCCGAACAAGCCGCCACTTCTCCGGTTCCGTTTCAAGGTCGAGAGCGTGATCCCAGCACGCCGTGCCGATTCGCTCCGCCGGGTCCGAACCAAACGCATTCTCGGTCAACAGTGTGAATTTGTAGTCCGGACCGATTTCCCAGAACCAATCGGAGGCAGTTTCGGCGTAATCGCGGAGCTTCGCCTCGCTCTCCCGCAATGCTTCCTCGGCACGCTTGCGCTCGGTCAAATCGAGCGCATAGGCCATACCCTGGTTGCCGCCCTCTTCGAATGTTGCCCCACCCATCAGCACTGGTACCCGAGTTCCATCCTTCCGGGTGTATTCCTTCTCGAACGGTGGAAAGTGGCCGCTGCTTTTTTGCTGTTCGATCCTTGCGTTATTCCTGTCGCGCCAGTCGGGCGCCGTCAGCTCTGTCCACTGCATGCGGCCCGAGACCAGGTCTTCGCGGTCGTAGTTCACCATGCGAAGAAACGCGTCGTTGGCCTCGAGAATGCGACCGTCGAAATCCCAGATGAAAATTCCGATGATGTTCGAGTCGACTAGGCGCCGAATTTTCGCCTCGCGTTCTGCGAGATCACGGTTGGCGTGCGCAAGCGCCAGCGTGCGTTGCTTCTCGGCTTCGAACAGGCGCACATTTTCGATCGCGATCGCCGCCTGGGCGGCGAAGGTCTCGAGCAGCGCGATCTGTTTGTCGGAGAACGGTCGGACCTCCATTCGCCGTACTAGAATTGTTCCCATGGGGGTACCCTCGCGCAACAACGACGTCGCAAGCGTGGTGCGCCAACCCTGGCCTTTCACGATCCTGCTGCCCACCGGGTACTCGCTGTCCTCCGCGGCGATATCATGGACATGAATCGTCCGACGATCGTGTGCGGCTCGTCCAGTCACCGTGTCTCGGTCTACGGGAAGGCCCTCGCGGCCATCCATAGTCGCCGAACTTTCGCCGTATGAAGCCACCAGCCGAAGAAGGTTGTCCTCCAGGCGCCAGATCCTCGCATTGCTCGCGTCGCACAGGCGTGCGGCATGTTCGGCCACCGCGTCCAGCACCGACTGAATCGGCGAGTTCGAGATGAGGCGCAGCATCTCGGAGGTGGCAGTTTGTTGCATCGTGGCCTCGGCAAGGCGCTCACGCGCGTGGGCGATCTCCCGTCTGCATGCTTTGAGCTGCTGTTCGAGATCGGCGCGGGTCTTGGTAGCTCGACCAACGCGCGCCTTCGCGCCGGTCAAATGAAGCTTGCGACCTCGCGTTCGGCTATTCGCCCATTTGCGAGCCAAGGTCATCTCCATCGCCAGACGGCCCCAATGCTGGTCGTTACATCCGGGGACGGGGGGCTGCGGGGAGAATAGCACACACGGCCCAGAGCGCGCGTCAGCATATTGATCTCGGTCGAGAAGCTCATCGGACACAAGAAGCGTGGAACGAGTGCGGTTCACGCGAGCATGCTCATGCCGGCCAGTGCGCGCTGTGTGGATCTGACGATCCGCAGTCTCGTTAGCAGGAATTTGGAGCGATTTGCCGAACTTCACTCGCGCCAGGAAGCGCGCGGGGTTAGCTAGAGGCGAGCGCGGGCAAGTCGAGAGAATGGAGACTCAAATGGCAACCGCCACTCCACGAACACCCCGCGCCACTGGCGCAGCATCCGCCGAGGCGCCGTCATGAGCAGGCGAGTGGCTGATTTACTGGTCGAAACGCTGCAAGCATCCGGCGTGAAGACGTGCTACGGCATCGTTGGCGACACGATGAACCGGATCGCCCACGCCATCGACCGCAGCCAGATCGATTGGGTCCATGTGCGGCATGAAGAGGCCGGCGCTTTCGCGGCGGCCGCCGAGGCGTCGCTCACTGGGCGTCTCACGGCCTGCGCGGGAACCTGCGGCCCCGGCAGTCTCCATTTCATCAACGGCCTCTATGAAGCCAACCGCAACCGCGCGCCGGTCATCCTGATCGCAACCCAGATCGTGCGGCAGGACCTGGGATTCGAGTCCATCCAAGAGATCGATTTTGATGACGTGTTCAAGGGCTGCAGCGTCTATTGCGAGATGATCCTGACACCCGAGCAGGCCCGCCGCAAGACAGTCGCAGCCTGCCAGGCAGCCCTGACGAAACGCGGTGTCGCCGTGCTCGTCGTGCCGGCGGACGTCGCCAATGCCGCCTCGCACGACGAAGCGCCGTATGCTGTTCATGCGCGGCGTCCGCTCATTCGCCCGAGTGACGCGGACCTCGATGAGATCGCGGCCATTCTCAACAAGAGCGACGGAATCACGATTTATGCGGGCGCCGGCTGCGCGGGTGCGCATGACGAGGTCGTCGCCACGGCGGCGCGGTTGATGGCGCCAGTAGCCCACACGTCTCGCGGCAAGGACTTCCTCGAGTACGACAATCCTTACAACGTCGGCATGACAGGCATCATCGGCGGACGCGCCGGCTATCATGCCGTCCTCGACTGTAACGTGCTGCTCCTACTCGGGGCAGATTTCGCCTGGAGCCAATTCTATCCAAATAGGGCGACAATCATCCAGATCGACATCGATCCCACCCATATAGGCCGACGTCATCCCGTCGCAATCGGGGCGGTTGGCAATATCAAGACGACCTTGCAGGCTCTGCTACCTCGTCTCGATGAGCACGAGGATGACGGATTCCTGACGACCCATGTGAAGCGTTTCCAGAAGGACGTGGCGGCGGCGAAGGCTGAAACCGTGTCGGGTCCGGACGCCGTCATTTCGGGCACCTACCTGACGAAGGTTATCAACAAGTACGCGGCCGAGGATGCCTTGTTCGCGGCGGATGACGGGACAGCGACAGTCTGGATGCTTCGCCATATCGACACCGGCGGCAAACGGCGAACCTTTGCCAGCTTGCTCCACGGCACCATGGCGGGCGGGATGGCGTCGGCGCTTGGACTGCAAAAATGTCAGCCGGGCCGACAAGTGATCTGTCTGGCGGGCGACGGCGGGTTCGCCATGCTGCTCGGCGATCTCCTGACGACGGTGCAGGAAAACTTGCCGATCAAGATCGTCGTCTACGACAACGGCAAGCTCGGATTTGTCGAGATCGAGCAGAAGGCAGCCGGCTTGGTGCCGGTGTATACGGACTTGAAGAACCCCGACTTCGGCGAAGTCGCGAAGGCGATGGGCCTTTGGGGGGACAGCATCTCGAAGGCAGGCGATCTCGAGGAGGCCGTCCAGACTTGGCTCGCGCAGCCCGGCCCAGCGGTGCTGCATGTGAAGGTGAACCCAATGCAGCTGGTGATGCCGCCCTCGCCCCTCGTTGCACCGGAGGCGGTCGTCGGGATGGCGGTCTACAGCGCCAGGGCAATGCTGCACGGCAAAGGCCACGACGTCTGGGAAATGATGGTGGAGAACATCCCCTGATCTCATCAGGAGACCGCCAAATGACCACCGCCACGGCACTCAAACCTTCGGTACCGAAGCAGCCTCCGTCGCCGAACACGACGGGCAGGGTTATCGCGGCCGCAAAGTCCGCCTATCAGTATCCGCTCATCATCAAACATTTGTGGCATGCTCCGCTGCTCCAGGCTCGCGATCAGGAGATCGTCTATCGAGACTTGAGACGCTTCACTTACCGCGAGCTCAGGGAGCGGGTCGGCCGCCTGGCCTCCGCGCTTGCAGGAGTGGGCGTCCGGCCCGGCGATACGGTCGGGGTGCTGGACTGGGACAGTAACAGATTTCTCGAGGCGTTCTTTGCGGTGCCGATGATGGGAGCGGTGCTGCAGACCGTCAATGTCCGCCTGTCGCCGGAGCAAATTGCCTACACGATCAATCACGCCGGCTCATCGGTGCTCCTGGTCAACGACGAGTTCGTCCCGCTGCTGCAAGATCTCATGCCGCAACTCCCCAAAGTGACGCGACTTGTCGCGATGTCGGATCGCTCTGCGCCGCGGACCGGAGGCCTGTCGTTCGAAGGGGAGTACAAGGCGCTCCTGGCTGCTTCATCGGCGGACTACCGCTTTCCGGACTTCGATGAGAATACCCAGGCAACCACCTTCTACACGACCGGCACAACGGGCCTGCCCAAGGGGGTCTATTACAGTCATCGGCAGCTGGTTCTCCACTGCCTGTCCGAGCTGGCCTTCCTCGGCATGGCCGGCAAGCACGGGCGGTTCTCCCGCGACGACGTCTATATGCCGATGACGCCGATGTTTCACGTGCACGCCTGGGGATTTCCGTGGGCGGCGACGCTTGCCGGCGTGAAGCAAGTCTACCCCGGCCGCTACGACCCGGCATTGCTCGTCAGGCTGATCGCGACCGAGGGCGTCACCTTCACGCATGGCGTACCTACTCTCCTGCAGATGCTGCTCGACGCCGCTGCCGCCGCCAAAGCTCATCTTGGTGGATTGAAGATGGTCATCGGCGGATCGGAGCTGCACAAGGCGTTGGCGAAGCAGGCCCTGGCAGCCGGAATCGACGTCTACGCAAGCTACGGAATGTCCGAGACCGGGCCGATCGTCGCGGTCGCGCAGGTCATGACAAAGGACCTCGGCGGCGATCCGGAGCGGGAAGTGGATCTCCGCGTTCGTGCCGGGATCACGGCGCCGCTGGTCGACGCACGTATTGTCGGGCAGGACATGAAGGAACTGCCGCATGATGGCGAGACCGCGGGCGAGCTGGTGCTGCGGTCGCCATGGCTCACGCAAGGTTACGTCGACAATCCCGAAGCGTCCGAAGCGCTCTGGGCCGGCGGGTACCTGCACACGGGCGATATCGCCGTCGTCACGCCGGACGGCTCCATTCGGATTACCGACCGAATGAAGGATGTCATCAAGAGCGGCGGAGAATGGGTATCATCGCTGCAGATCGAGGAGCTGATCGGGCAGTATCCCGGCGTGAAGGAAGCCGCCGTGATCGGGCTCCCGGATGAAAAGTGGGGGGAACGGCCTTTCGCGCTCGTCGTCAAGGACAGCGATCACGCCAGTCGCGTGCTCGAAGCCGATATCAAGGCGCACTTGCAGGCGTTCGCGTCCCGAGGTGTCATCTCGAAATACGGCATTCCCGAGAAGATCCAGTTCGTCGACGGTCTGGCAAAGACGAGCGTCGGCAAGATCGACAAGAGAGTGCTGCGTCAAACGTATCGACAGGCCGCTGCGCAACCGCAACCACCCGGATAGCCGGCAGACGAGTGTCTGCGGCGCGACAGCGACGTCATCCGATCGCAGCTACGGCACCACGGGGCAAGTCCCCGCCGACAGCGAAAGAAAATCGCGATGCGGGGTTGCCGCGAGCATGCCTATGATTGCAGCGTCGAGCGCGGGGTCTGCACGACGCCCTAAAAATTAGCGTGGGCGGCCTGCTCCGCGGCGGCGGAGCGTGTCCGCGACAAGCCCTCCCAGGTCTTCGGTCATCAGCGGACCTAGCTTGATGTCCTGCACCGCTCCCGTTGCCGGGATCGCCTCCATCGCCTGAGAAATGCCAGCCGCCCGCTGATCTTACCCGATCCGGCGCACGCGGATCCGCCGTCTCGTTAGCAACGATTTGGCGCGATTTGCCGGGCTTCACTGGCGCCGGCAGCGCATGCGGGTCAACTAGTGGCCTACGCGGGCAAGTCGAGAGAATGGAGATCCAAATGGCCACCGCCGCAGCACTCAAACCTTCGGTACCGAAGCAGCTACCTCAACCGAACAGCGACTTCTACCAGCTCGCGGATGCCTTGACCGTCGAGGAAAAGGCGATCGTGAAGAAGGTGCGCACCTACATGGAGACCAAGGTCCAGCCGATCATCAACAGGTACTGGTCCGACGATGCGTTTCCGTTCGAGTTGCTGCCGTCCTTTAAGGAGCTGTCGATCGGCGGCTTGGGATTTGAGGGCTATGGCTGCGCCGGCGGAAGCCAGAAGCTGTTCGGCGTCGTCGCCATGGAGTTGGCGCGCGTCGACGCCTCGTTGTGCACATTCTTCGGCGTGCACAGCGGCCTGGCGATGGGTTCGATCTATCTCGACGGGTCGGAGGAGCAGAAGCAGAAGTGGCTGCCGCCGATGGCGCGCTGGGAAAAGATCGGCTGCTTCGGCCTCACCGAGCCGCTGGTCGGTTCGGGCACGAGCGGCGGCCTGACCACGACCGCCAAGCGCGACGGCGACACGTGGATCCTCAACGGCCAGAAGCGCTGGATTGGCAACGCGCCGTGGTGCGATATCTCGATCATCTGGGCGCGCGACGTCGCCGACAATCAGGTCAAAGGCTTCATCGTCGAGAACAAAACGACGCCGGGCTTCAGCGTCGAGAAGATCGAACACAAGATCGCGCTCAAGGTCGTGCAGAACGGCCAGATCACGCTCAAGGACGTACGACTTCCGGAAGCGAACCGCCTGCAAGGCGGCAATTCCTTCCGCGACACCGCGCGCGTGCTGCGGATGACGCGCTACATGGTGGGTTGGGCCTCGACCGGCATCCAGATGGGCGCCTTCGAGGCGACACTCAAATATACCCAGGAGCGACTGCAGTTCGGCAAGCCGATCGCTTCGTTCCAGATGGTGCAGGATCTTCTCGCCAAGATGCTCGCCAACGTGACCGCGTGCCAGTGCCTGATGATGCGGTTGGCGCAGATGGATGATGAAGGCAAGCTCGGCGACCATCACGCGGCGTTGGCGAAGGCGTTCTGCACGGCAAAATCGCGCGAGACCGTCGCATGGGGCCGCGAGCTCTTGGGCGGCAACGGCATCGTCACCGATTACAACGTCGCGCGCTTCTTCGCCGACGCCGAGGCGCTGTACTCCTACGAAGGCACGTATCAGATGCAGAATCTGATCGTCGGCAAGGCCATCACGGGCTTGGGCGCATTCGTGTGACACCACCGCCACGCCTGCGCTTCATCGCCGCCCACGGAGATATGAATATGTCGTCGGCAACAGCAACACTCACGCCTTCGCCCGCAGTGGTGCCCACCGTTTCGTCAACCGCAGCACTGACGCTCGCGAATGTCCTCTACGAGAAGCGGGGCGCGATCGCCTATGTGACGGTCACCCGGCCCAAGGTGCTCAACGCCCTGAACACGCCGACATGGCAGGATCTGCGGACCGCCTTCGAGCATGCGCAGAACGATCCGACCGTGCGTGGCGTCATCCTGACGGGGGCCGGCGACAAAGCCTTCATCGCCGGCGCTGACATCGGCGAGCTCGCGCATGCGACCGCGATCGACGCCGAACGGTCCAGCCGCTTCGGACAGGGTGTACTCGATCTGATCGAGAATCTCGGCAAGCCGGTGATCGCGGCTGTCAACGGCTTTGCGCTCGGAGGCGGCTGCGAGACGGCGATGGCCTGCACCATCCGGATCGCGGTGGAACACGCGAAGTTCGGCCAGCCGGAGGTCGCACTCGGACTCCTTCCGGGCGGCGGCGGAACGCAACGACTGCCGCGGTTGGTGGGCAAGGGCCGCGCCCTGCAGCTCATACTGTCCGGAGAGATGATCAGCGCGCAGGAGGCCCATCGCATCGGGCTTGTCAACGAGATCGTTCCGGCGGCCGATCTCATTACACGCGCCGAAGCGATCCTGAACAAGATCGCTTCCAACGCTCCGGTCGCTGTCAAGTTCTCGCTTGAAGCAGTGAACAAAGGGCTGGAGACGAGCCAAGGCGAGGGCCTTCTGCTCGAAGCGTCCTACTTCGGCCTCTGCGCCGGCACCGAAGACAAGAAGGAGGGCACGTCGGCGTTCCTCGAAAAGCGCATGCCCCAGTTCCAGGGACGGTGAAGAAAACGCGCCGGGCGCGAAGATTCAGGAGAGATCCAAATGGCAAGCGACAACATTTTCTCCGGACTGAAGGTGGTGGACTTGGCGAGCTTCATCGCGGGTCCCAGCGCCGCGGTGATCCTGTCCGACTTCGGCGCCGACGTCATCAAAGTCGAGCCGCCGAGCGGCGACCTCTGGAGAATTGGGCACAAGATCCCGCCGCAGCCGCAAGCAGAGGATGCCTATCCGTGGCATTTGGCCAACCGCAACAAGCGCGGCATCACGCTCGATCTGAAATCGCCCAGCGCCCAGCAGGTCCTCCAGGAGCTTGTCACGTGGGCCGACGTGCTCATCGTCAATACGCCGCACCCCGCACGCAAGCGACTGAAGCTCGAATATGACGACGTGGTGATGTGGAACCCGCGCCTGATCTATGCGGACGTCACGGGCTTCGGCGAAAAGGGGCCGGATGCCGACCTGCCGGGCTTCGACATCACCTCATACTGGGCGCGCAGCGGTTTGCTGTCGATGACGCGCGATGCCGGCGCGCCGCCGACCTGGCCGGTGGCTGGCAGCGGCGACAATGCCACCGCGGTCGGCCTCTATTCGGCGATCGTTACCGCGCTCTACCGCCGCGAGCGCACCGGCAAGGGGTCGTATGTCACGACCTCGCTGCTCGCCGAGGGTGTCTGGTCGGCGAGCGTTTCGATCCAGGCCGCGTTGGCCGGCGCGAAGTTCTACGGGCTCCATGATCGCAAGAATCCCGCGAACGCGGCGTTGAACGTGTATCGCGCCGCCGACGACACCTGGTTCGTTCTCATCGTCACGCCCGACAAGGTGGCGGTCGTGGCAAAGGCGATCGGGCGCCCGGATCTGCTGACGGATGCGCGGTTCTCCGATCCGGCGAAGCTGATGGCAAACATGCCGCAGCTCACAGCCATCCTCGACGATGTCTTCGCTGCGCAGCCGATGGCGCATTGGTACGAGGTTTTCAACGGCGTGCACGTCACGTTCGGCGTCGTGCGCGGTCCGCAAGAGGTGATCAACGATCCGCAGCTGCGGGCAAACGACATCGTGGTTCCGCTCGAAGGCGCCGGCGGCAAGTTGACCTCGACGATCAGCAGCCCGATTCAGGTGCACGGCGTCGCCAAGGTGCCGGCTCGCCGCGCGCCCGACCTCGGCGAGCACAACGAAGAGATCCTCCGGGAGCTGGGATTTGACGCGAAGAAAATCGACGGGCTGCGCGCAAGCGGCGCGGTGCCGAAAGCAAAGGAACGCGCGGCCTAGCGGCCGAAACCCGCGAACAAGGAAGCAGACAATGAGCGATATCGTCACCGAGCGTACCGGCGGCATCCTGCGGGTCGAACTGAATCGCCCGGACAAGAAGAACGCGATGACGGCGGCCATGTACACGAGCTTGGCGGACAGTTTCCGCGCGGCCGCCGACGACGAGGCAGTCCGTGTCGTGCTGTGGCACGGCGCCGGAGACGCGTTCTGCGCCGGCAACGACATCGGGGATTTTCTCAAGAATCCGCCCGGCCCGGGCGAATCTCCGCAGGCCCGCCTGATGGATGCGTTCATCGGGTTCGAAAAGCCGATCGTCGCGGCCGTGCAAGGCGCGGCGATCGGTGGCGGAACCACGATGTTGACGCACTGCGATTTCGTCTACGCGGGAGAGAGCGCGAAATTCCAGCTGCCGTTCGTCAATCTCGGGCTCGTGCCGGAGTTCGGATCGAGCTGCTCGGTGCCGGCGCGCATGGGACATATCCGGGCGGCGGAATTTATCTTGCTGGGACAGCCCTTCGGGGCGGCGCGGGCGGCGGAGGTCGGCCTCGTAACCCGCGTGGTGCCCGACCGGTACGAGCTGGCGGCCGCAACCGCAACTGCGCAGAAGCTGGCGGCAAAGCCAATCGGCGCATTGCGGGCCTGCAAACGACTCATGAAGCAGGCTTTCATTGGCCAAATCAAAGCGGCCGTGAAAATCGAAAACCGCGAGTTCAGCGAACGCGTGCGCTCCGCAGAAGCGAAGGAAGCGCTGTCAGCGTTCCTCGAGAAGCGTCCGCCAAATTTCACCAAGACGACGACGCCTGTCGCGGCCGAATAGGTCCGTGCCGTCGCAAACACGGTCGATGCCAATGTCCACACACGAAAACAGGACGGGAGCAACGGCGCAAACCGGCGCGCTGTGGCGGATCGCGTCGACCCGTTTGCCGACCAAGTGGGGCATGTTCGAGGCGATGGGATACGAACGCGATGTGGGGACAGGCGCTCAAAACGTCGAAACGGCGCTCGCCATCGTGCTCGGCGACCTGCGGCAGGGGGCGCCGTTAGTGCGGATCCACTCGCAATGCCTCACCGGCGAGGTGCTCGGCTCGCTGCGCTGCGACTGCGGCGGCCAATTGAAGCTCGCCATGCAGGCGATCGCCCAGGAAGGCCGCGGACTGGTGATCTATGAATATCAGGAAGGACGCGGCATCGGCCTGATGGCCAAATTGCAGGCTTACGAGCTGCAGGACGCGGGAATCGACACGATCGAGGCCAATCATGCGCTCGGGTTCAAGGCGGACTTCAGGGACTTCAGCCTGGCGGCGGCGATCCTCCACGACCTTCGCATTAAACGCGTTCGCCTGCTGACCAATAATCCTCGCAAGGTGCGCGCGCTCAGCGACGCAGGCATCGAGGTGGTCGCGCGGCTTCCCTGCGAGGTCGGTCCGACGGTGCACTCGTTGCCCTATTTGCAGACGAAGAAGCAGAAAATGGGACACGCGTTGAACCTGGAGCTCCCCGGCTAGTCGCGCGGAATCGAGACGCAACTGTAACACGGAAGGACAGACTATGAGCGTAGTCGAAGCAACCAAATCGAAGGCTTCATCGGGTGACACCCGGTCCGGCCGATTATTCCTGCTCGAATTGAGCGGCGACCGCATTCACTCGATGAATCCCGACGGCTCCGACCGCAAGACCATCGTCACCGATTGCCACCTTCCCGACGGCATCGTCGTGGATGCGGAGGCGGGTCATATCTATTGGACCAACATGGGCATCCCCAGCCTCGACGACGGCTCGATCGAGCGCGCCGACCTCGACGGCAGGAACCGCAGGATCATCGTTCCGCAAGGCGTCACGCACACGCCGAAACAGATCCACCTCGATAAGGAAAACGGTAAGCTCTATTGGAGTGACCGCGAGGGGATGCGGGTGATGCGTGCGAACCTCGACGGCTCGCACGTCGAAACGCTGGTCGAGACCGGCCGGGGCGACAAGGATCGCCGCGATGAGACGCGGTGGTGCGTCGGGATCACCATCGATCCCAAGCACAAGAAAATCTACTGGACGCAAAAGGGTCCGACGAAAGGCGGACTGGGCCGTCTCTGCCGCGCCAACATCAACATCCCAAATGGCGAGAGCCCGGCGAACCGCTCCGACATCGAGGTGCTGTTCGATCGCTTGCCGGAACCCATCGACCTCGAGCTCGATCTGACCAACCGCGTCCTCTACTGGACCGATCGCGGCGATCCTCCGCGCGGCAACACGGTCAATCGCGCGCCGATCGACGGGAAAAAGACGGAGCCCGAGATCCTGATCACCCACCTGATGGAGGGGATCGGCGTCGCCCTCGACGTCCCGGGCAACCGGATGTTCGTCACCGACTTTGCCGGCTCGGTCTATTCCGCCGACCTCGACGGAGCGAACGAGCGCAACTTCCTCTACGCCCAGGGCAACCTCACCGGCATCGCCTACGCCGAAGTCTAACAAACCAATATGGAGCAAACGGGCGCAACTTCCTCTACGCCCAGGGCAACCTCACCGGCATCGCCTATGCCGAAGTCTAACAAACCGATTGGAGATTGACATGACCGACAAACCCATTCGCCGCATTGGCATCATCGGAACCGGCGTGATCGGCGCGAGCTGGACCTCGCTGTTCCTCGCCAAGGGACTGCAGGTCGTCGCGACTGACGTCGCGCCGAACGCGGAAACCGCGCTGCGGAAGTTCGTGGAGAAGGCCTGGCCGGCGCTCGAGAGATTGGGCCTTTCGCCCGGGGCGTCCCAGTCGAACCTGAAGTTCACGCCCGCGCTCGCGCAAGCGGTCGCCGGCGTCGACCTCGTGCAGGAGAACGGGCCCGAGCGGATCGATTTCAAGAAGAAGCTCTACGGGCAGCTCGACGAACTGCTGCCGCCCGACGTGATCGTCGCGTCGAGCTCGTCGGGTCTCACCATGAGCGAGATCCAATCCGGCGCCGCGTCCCATCCGGAGCGCTGCGTCATCGCCCATCCGTTCAATCCGCCGCATTTGATCCCGCTGGTCGAGATCGTCGGTGGGGCGAAGACCTCGGAAGCGACGATCCAACGCGCAGCGGAATTTTATACGTCCATTGGGCAGCGGACCGTGCGGCTCAACAAGGAAGTGCCGGGCCACGTCGCCAACCGCCTGCAGGCCGCGCTGGCGCGGGAGGTCTATCACCTCGTCGCCGACGGCATCGTGAGCGCCGCCGACGTCGACACCGCCCTGTGCTGGGGTCCGGGCCTGCGCTGGGGCATCATGGGCAACATGATGATCAACCACCTCGGTGGTGGCCCCGGCGGCATCGAGCACTTCTTCCAACAATTCACGGGCCCGATGACCGCCTGGTGGAAGGTCCTCGGCTCGCCGGTGCTGACGCCGGAGGTGCAAAAGAAGCTCATCGACAGTGTCCATGCCGAGGTCGGATCGCGCACCATCGAGGAGCTGGAGGCGGAGCGGGACGAGATTTTGCTCGGTCTCCTCGAACTGCGCACTAAACGTCCGCAGTCGGCCGCGCTGCGGCCGCTCTCGGCGGCTGAGTAGCGAGGGTTATGTCGCGGACCCCCGGCTCCTTCAGAACGGTGCTCGTGCCGCGAGGCTCGAGCAAACCCGAGTGGCCGGCGCGTTGAGAGCACTGTTCCCGAAAGGGAGTTGCTGAAGCCATCATGACAAAGAGCACGAACGAGGTGATCCATGAGCGCAATGTTGGCCGAGACCCGGCCTGACGAGGCAACCGCCGTCGTCGAGGCGCCTCGCGGAGAGCGCAAGCGCGTCGTCATCGTCGGCGGCGGCTTTGCCGGGCTCGCCGCGGCGCACGCGCTGCGGCACGCCGATGCCGAGGTCGTGCTGATCGACCGCCGCAACCACCACATATTTCAGCCGCTGCTCTACCAGGTGGCGACGGCGGTCCTCTCTCCCGCCGAGATTGCCGCGCCGATCCGTCAGCTCGAGGTGAAGCAGCCAAACCTCAGTGTACTCCTGGCGGAGGTCACCGGCGTCGACGTTGCTTCCCGCACGATCGAGGCGTCCTCGCCGGGCGTGGGCGTCCGCAAGATCGCGTTCGATTATCTGGTGGTCGCGACCGGCATGCGCCCGAGCTACTTCGGGCACGACGAATTCGCGCGATATGCGCCGGGGCTCAAGAACCTCAGCGACGCCGAGACGATCCGAGCCAAAATCCTGGGCGCGTTCGAATTGGCCGCAACGACCGAGGACGAGAGCGAACGCGCGCGACAGATGACGTTCGTGCTGGTCGGCGCAGGTCCAACGGGCGTGGAGCTCGCGGCGTCCTTGGCGCACATGGTGAAGGTCACGTTGCGGGGCAACTTCCGCCGGATCGATCCGTCGAAGAGTGCCATTATTCTGCTCGACGCAGGCAACCGGGTGCTGCCGACTTTTGTTGAACCGCTGTCCCGCAGGGTGACCCGGCGGCTCACGAAGCTCGGCGTGAAGGTCGTGACCGGAGTCAAGGTCGAGACAGTCGACGACAAGGGCGTGATCGCCGGCGGAAGCAGGATCTCGAGCGCCACGGTGCTGTGGACCGCGGGGGTCGCGGCGTCGCCGATTCCAAAGATGCTCGGTAGCAAAACCGACCGCGCGGGGCGGGCGCTCGTTGACCCGTTCCTGAAGGTCGTGGACGCGCCCGGGGTGTTCGTCGTCGGCGACGCGGCGTCGGTCATGCAAAACGAACATCCGGTGCCCGGCGTGGCGCAGGCGGCGATTCAGGAAGGGCGGTACGTCGGGCGGCTGATCGCGAAAGAGCTAAAAGGGCAGAAGGTCAAACGTCCGTTCCGCTATTTCGACAAGGGCAACATGGCCGTCGTCGGCAAGAATTACGCGGTGCTGGAGCGGGGCTGGCTGCGCACAAGCGGCTTCCTGACGTGGCTGGTGTGGGCGTTCGTTCACATTCTTTCCTTGCCTCAGCTGCAGAACCGCCTGCGCGTGCAGCGCCAGTGGCTCTGGTCGTATCTCACCGGCCAGCGCAGCTCGCGCCTGATTC
>WNFG01000430.1_pt1 | contig 35212 bp, 37 predicted proteins | sample 5400431 | NCBI WGS metagenome assembly WNFG01 (sample SAMN13153346, study PRJNA577476) | soil metagenome | isolation source: 120 cm saprolite under Douglas fir tree site 2 hole 3 replicate 2 | place: USA:California | collected 2015-04-18
TACGGCGGCGGGCCTGAAGGTCCCCGCAGACGAAGGTGAGGGCCAGAATGGCGGCCACCCAGGAGTCCCGCTTCCCGATGGAGCGGATGCTCGCCAGGCTGGCAGCGGCGTCGAGCGAATCACTCGCCAATGCCGTCGCGGTCCAGCGACGGACATCCCTCACGTCGCTCGATCGTGCTGCGGCAACGGTGCCTGCGCCCAGGACGAGATCCCTGATGCCGATTGTCCGCATGAGCAGCAAATCGGCACCGGTCGGCTCCTGCTGGCCTGACAACCGCATCGGCGCTCCCGGCGCCACAATGAGCGCGATGCCCACTGCAGCCCGGAGCCATCCCATCGTCTCGTAGCTCGTGATCGACACGGTCGGCAGCGTAGTTCACGCGCGCCCGCCCTGTCCGGTGCGGCCCGCAGGATGAATCCCTGGCGTGGCGTCAGCCGATGGCGCGCGCATACCGGGCGGAGAGCGTGCGCAGGTGTTCGGCCAGCTCCGGCGCGGCGGACTCATCGATCTGGAAGTCGGCATCGAGCATGCCCAGGTTGAGGGCGAGCATGTAGGGAGTGTCTGACCCGACATCGATCACGCACGTGTCCTGGTCGACCGGCTCAACCGTGATCGCCGCGGGCAGGCGGCCGGCGATGTCCACGGCCGGAGCATGCACCGTCACCCGCGCCCGGTAGCGCCAGGTGGCGGTGGCCAGTCCGCGGGAGAGGCGGTCGGTGACTTCGTCATCAGCCATCTCCCGCGGCGCGAACCGGGGCCCGGCAGGCAGGCGGAGGCCGATCCGATCCACCCGGAACGTACGCCAGTCCCGCTGGCCGAGATCCCATGCCAGCAGGTACCAGCGGCGGCCCGAGTTGACGAGGCGATGTGGCTCGGTCACGCGGACCATGCCCGCGCCGTCATGGGTGCGATAGTCGAAGCGCAGCCTCTCATGGTCCCGGCATGCGGACGCTATCGCCGTGAGCGTGTCGGCGTCGACGGGTGAGCCGGATCCCGGGAGCGACACCATCGCGGCCGCGAGTGTGCCGACGCGGCGGCGCAGCCGGGACGGCAGCACCCGCTGCAGTTTGGCCAGGGCACGGACCGAGCTGTCCTCGATCCCGGCTACCGTCCCGCCCGCCGCGGTCCGCAGCCCGATCGCCACTGCGACCGCCTCGTCGTCGTCGAGAAGCAGGGGCGGCAGCGCGGCCCCTATCCCCAGCCGGTAGCCGCCGTTGACGCCGGGAGTTCCGTCCACCGGATAGCCGAGGCTGCGCAGCCGCTCAATGTCGTTGCGAACCGTGCGGGTGGTGACGCCGAGCCGTTCGGCCAGTTGCGGCCCGGTCCAGTCCCGCCGGGTCTCCATGAGGGACAGCAGCCGCAGCAGTCGCGCCGAGGTTTCCAACATGGGTCAAGTCTGCCCGATATTGCGGAACGAATCCTTCCGCAATTGCCTCTAGCGTTCCTTACATGACGAACCAGAGCGAGATTCGCCCCTTCCGCATCGACGTTCCCGAGGACGACCTCGAGGACCTTCGGTCCCGGCTGGCCAACGCGCGCTGGCCGGCCCGGCCACGAGTCGACGACTGGAGCCGCGGCGTTCCGGTCGACTACCTCAAGAAGCTCGCCGAGTACTGGGCCACCGGATTCGACTGGCGAGCGCAGGAGGCGGCCCTGAACGAGATCCCGCAGTTCACGACGGAGATCGACGGGCAGAAGATTCACTTCCTCCACGCGGCGTCGCCGGAACCGGACGCGCTGCCGCTGATCCTCACGCACGGCTGGCCCAGCTCACCGGTCGAGTTCACCAAACTGATCGGCCCGCTGACCGATCCGCGCGCCTACGGCGGTGACCCCGCCGACGCCTTCCACGTCGTCGTGCCGTCGCTGCCCGGCTACGGCTTCTCGAATCCGATCGGCGAGGCGGGCTTCAACCTGTTCGGCGTCGCGCAGGCCTGGGCCACGCTGATGAGCCGCCTCGGCTACGAACGGTATGCGGCACAGGGCACCGACGTCGGGTCCGGGGTCGCCGGAATGCTACCGATGGTCGATCCGCAGCGCGTGGTCGGCGTTCATCTCAGCGGCACCGGCGCCTCGGCCCCGTTCGGCCCGGCCCTCGAACTCGACGGGCTCTCTGTGGCCGACCGGGCCCGCGCCGAGAGATTCAACAAGTTCCGGGAGGAGGGCCTCGGCTACCTGACGCTGCAGTCGACCCGCCCGCAGACCTTGGCCTATGCGCTCAACGACTCACCGGTCGGCCAGCTGGCCTGGATCGTGGAGAAGTTCTACGAGTGGACCGATCCGGCGGCCAAGCTCCCCGAAGAGGCCGTCGACCGGGACCAGTTGCTCACCAACATCAGCATCTTCTGGTTCACCGGGTCCGGGGCGTCCGCCGCCCACGCGGTCTATGAGGGGATGCAGGCCTGGCGGGCCTTCGCCGCGCAGCAGGAGTCGGGTGAGGCCGGGCAGTGGCAGGGCGAGCAGGCCGGTCCGCCGACCGGGGTCGCCGTCTTCGCCGCGGACACCACGATCCGGAGCCTGATGGATCCGCTTGGCCAGATCGAGCATTGGTCGGAGTACGACCGGGGCGGCCATTTCGCCGCGATGGAAGCCCCGGACCTGCTCACCGACGACATCCGGGCCTTCTGCCGGCCCTTGAGATGACACCGGCCGCCGCGCCGGCCACCAGGGCCGGCGCGGCGCGGTAAGCGCTGGGCTGTGTCGCCGGGTGCGCTCGAGGATCTCAACCTCACGACACCAGCCCTCCGTACAGATCGACAAGCCGGCGGAAAATTCCACCGGAACTGCAGCAGGCTCACACCGGCCGGCTCCGGCGATAGCCAGCGCCAGCCATCATTGGCCGGTCTGCGGCGCCGTGGGCGCGGCGGCGAGGAACTCGCGGATCACCTCAGTGAGCCGCTCAGGCTGATCTTCCGGCAGGAGCGTGTAACTGTCGTCGATTTCGACGAGGCGGGCATCCTGGAAGACGCCGGCCAGGCGGCGACCGTGATCGGGGGGCATCATCCGGTCCTCGCCGGCCCAGACAATGAGGACGGGCCGACCGAACGAGGCGCTGCGGCCGGCCCAGTCGAGCAGCACCTGCCGCGACGGTACCGAGGTCGCGTACTTGGCCAGGTCCCGGCGGATAGCCCGGTCGGTGGTCGCGGGGCGGAACCAGGCATCCATCACCTCGTCGGGCACGGGCCGCTTGCTCATCCAGCCCCACGACCCCGGTGCTCTGCGGACCGCCCGGAAACGAAGCAGGTTCATCAGCACGGCCAGGCCTCCCGGCACCCGGGCCAGCAGCGTGATGACGCGCGCCGGGCGCGGCGGGTAGTTGTCGAACGCCTCGCTGGACGTGATCACCAGTCGCGCCAGCCGGGAGGTGTCGCCCAGGGCGATCAGGACCTGCGCCCCGCCCCAGTCGTTCTGGACGAGCGTCACGTCCGCGAGCCCGAGCGCCTCGATGAACTCACCCACCAGCCGGGCGATCCCAGCCAGGGAAAGGTCGGCGCCGGCCCGCATCGGGCGGCGATGCCCGCCCAGTGGCAGGGTCGGCAGCACGCAGCGGTAGTCCCCTCGCAGGCCGGCGACGACGTGACGCCATACGGACCCGTCCATCGTCAGCCCGTGCAGGAACACCAGGACAGGCCCATCGCCGCCGGTGTCCTCGTAGTCGATCGGACCGGCTGACAACTCCACGGTCGGCATCACGCCTCCGGAACGAGTGACTCTTTCATCACGAAATAACGCTCGTTCCTCCTTCATGCCCAGCGGTCATTCGAGCCTTTGACAGCTACCAGATCGCGATGGAGGTCTTCGCCGAAGGCGACGCCCAGAGATAGGCCGCCGCTGTTCAGGAGCGGCCGGCGAGGGACCGGATCTGGAAGGCGAGGATGATCTGCATTGCGCCGAAGACCAGGAGCCAGACGCCGAGCACGACCGCGAGCACAAGCAACGTGATACTGGGATAGACCAGGACCACGATGCCGGCCAGGATGCTGAGAATGCCCATCGTCGCGGTCCAGCCGCGACCTCGCATCCCGCGGTGTGACAGCGCCGTGAACAACTCGACCGCGCCACTGATGATCCAGAAGATACCCAGCAGCAGGGCCAGCGCCAGCAGGGTGATCAGGACGTGCCGGACCGCGTACAGGCCGATGATCAGCGAGAACACGCCGAGCACCGCGAGCAGCACCCGCGTTCCACCGGTCACGTCATCGGACGCGAAGGCGGCCGCGAACCTGAAGATGCCCGTCACGATCAGCTGAATGCCGAACAGCACCGCGACCACTATCAGTGTGCGGCCGGGCCAGACCAGGGCGGCGACGCCGACCAGCAGCGTGACAACCCCGAACGCAAGAACCCATCCCCAGTGCCTGCCCACGCGGACCACCATGTCCGCGGGATCGCTCCTCAAGCCTGTCACCATTTCTGGCCTCCCCTACCGCGTGCTGCCCATATTGCTTTTGATCTGCCCGGCGACGCGCAGGACGGGGTCAATTATGGCGGGACGGGGTCAATATGTCATGTGCTGCTCAGATCATGTGCTGCTCAGATCGCCGACCACACGGCGCTTGTCCCCAGCGCGCACGGCTCCGCCAATGCGGGAGATATCCGGACTGCGCGGAGCGGCGCATCCGCCGGTAAGACCGGCCAATGCCGAGGACCGCAACCAGGGAGGTCACGAGCCAGAACACCAGGACTATCTTGAAGAACGCGAACAGCAGCCAGCCGGCGCCGGGAATCAGCAGCGCTGCGAGCAGCCCGAGGAGGATCAGCGGCAGTATTCGCGGGCCGTGGCGGCGGGCCATCCAGGGGGGCGCAGCCCGCTGCGGGCGCTGGGCTGCCTGTGACGGCACATGAGCAGGCTCGGGAAGGTCGGTCATGATGCCGCGCAGATCACCGAAGGTTTTCGCGTTCAGGGTCGCCGAGAGTCGCTGGTCCAGCTCGTCGGGTGTGAGCCGGCCCTCGGCGAAGTGCTCGCGCAGCCGGGCGGTGACGCGGTCCCGGTCGGCGTCTGAAACGCGGATGCGATCGTCCATTGCCTGTCCCCTTCTACTGTTCGTTCTGCTCGTCGTGCGCGTCGCCGGCCAGGATCTGGTACATCCTGCGCCGGGTCTGCTCTAGTAGCTGTTCGGCGGCGTGGATCTGCCCGGGCGTGCCAGCGTGGGCCATCTGCACGATGCTGCCGCCCAGCCGTGCGGCCGCCACGAACAGGCCAGGCACCTCTCCGGACTCACCCTGTGCCATCGACTCCCACGCCGGGCGGGCCATCTCGGGGTTCTCCTCGACATGACGGCGGCCCGCATCGGTGAGGCTGAATGTGCGCCGCCCGCCGGACTCCTCCCCTTCGATCAGGCCCTCGTCGGCGAGCTGCTGCAGAGCCGGATAGACCGCGCCGGGGCTGGGCCGCCACGCGCCATCACTGCGCTCTTCGATCTCCGACATGATCTGGTAGCCATTGCGCGGGCCCTCCCGCAGCAGGGCCAGGATCGCGGCGCGCACATCCCCGCGGCCAGCCTTCGGCCCGCGCGGGGAGCCGGGCGGGCCGGGCCACCAGCCGCCCGGCTGCCCGCCGAAGCCGCCGGCCCACTCCCTGGGACCCTTCGGCCGCCCGAAGCCCCGCTCCCAAGGTCCGCCGCGCCAGCCCGGGCCGTGCCCGCCGGACATCCTGCGGGCGGCGCCCTGGACCTGGCCGAGCAGGCCGCTCACGCAAGTGAAGACATCGAAGAGGCCAGGATCGAAGTCCCCGGCCGCTGAACCTGCTCCCAGCATCTGCGCTCCCGTACAAGACCACTCGCGATACGATCACGATATATCGCCATCTTAGAACGCCGACCGCCCGGTGGCAAGACAGGTCCGGCTTGCGTACCGGTCGAACGCAGTCAGCCGGGCCATGGCTACTGATTCAACGATGCCATCCAGGCGGCGATCTGGGCTCGCGAGTTGACGCCGAGCTTGTTCAGGATGCTGCGGACATGGCTGTCGACGGTTCGTTCGGATATGAAAAGACGCGTTCCGATCTGTTTGTTGGTCAAGCCGTCGGCGACCAGCCGCGCGACATCGGCTTCTCGGTTCCCGAGCAACCCCGCGCTGGCATCGCCTGAGGCGGCGGTCGTGACATGGGCGGGCTGGCCAAGCGCGAGCCCCGATGCCGTGTCCCGGCCCAAGCGTTTTCCAGCCTCGAACCCGGCCTCGAACCTCGTTGGCCCGAGCGCCGCGGCGGCCGACGCCTGGGCCTGGGCTAGTAGTGGAGCAAGGAATGTCATGACGTTTGCGCCAGCCTCCGCTCGCGCCGTCTCCGCGGCCCCGAGCAGCTGGGCCGCGAGCCGCGCTTGGCCAGAAAATGCGGCGTGGCAGCCAAATGCGTCAAGCAGATAAAACTGTGCCACCCGGTCATCGATCTGGTGAGCGATCCGTAGCGCTTCTGCGAGCAGCGGCTTTGACTCATCAAGATCACCAGCCATCAGCGCGGCCGACCCCAGGTTCATGAGCATGACTTCAAGCCGGTAAAGGTCACCTGCTTCTCTCGCGAGACGCACTCCTGCTGAGGCGGCGGACCTGACTGCGTCGAGATCAGCCTCGAAGAAGCCACTGAACGCGCGAGCCTGGAGGACCGCGAGTGTGCCGGCGTATGGGCACTGTCTGCGGTGATGCCATGAGCCTCATCCAGCAAGCGCCGGGCGGATGCGCGGTCACCGGCCATGCTCTCGGCGATCGATGCCATGCACAGCGCTTGGGCCAGTAGATCCTGCTGTCCCCCCTGCCGGGCGGCTGCCACTGCTGCTCGAAGCGCTGGCCTGGCGGCTGCCGGATCAGCCTTCAGCACGGCCAGGAACCCACGCATGAACAAAGCCCAGCCACGCGCCTCCGGACTGCTACCTCCGGAGGCGAGAAACTCATCCAGCCACCGCATGCCTTCAGTGGTCGCGCGCGTGATCCAGTACCAGCCCAGGGAGCGGGCGAGATCGATTCCGACCTCGGCGTCGGCGCGGACCAGGCATCGCTGAAGGACGGCCCGGATGTTGTCGATCTCCAAGTCCGCCCATTCGAGCCATTCGAGGAGCCGGTCCCCGGCCAACGCGGACCGCCGACACCTCGACCGGTAGTACCGGGCGCAACGCAGTTCGACAGCTTCCTCTTCGCCGGATTCCCGCAACTTGAGGGCAGCAAATTCTCGCATCGTCTCGTGCAGGCGATAGCAGGCGAGGCCCTTGACGTCCTCCTTCGTCACGAGGGACTTGTCGACCAGCGATGACAGCACGTCCAGAGCCTGTGCGACCGGCACGTCCTCGGAAGTACACACGGACTCGACGTCTTCCAGGGTGAACCTGCCTGCGAACGCGCATGACCGCCTCAGGACCGCGCGCTCGCCGCCGGTCAACAGGTCGTGGCTCCATTCAATGGTGGTCCGGAGCGTTTGATGACGCGGTAGGGCAGCGCGGCTTCCACCCGTCAGCAGACCAAACCGGTCAGCCAGCCGATCGAGGATCTGCTCCACCGTGAGGACCCGCGTCCTGACCGCGGCGAGCTCGATCGCCAGCGGCAGCCCGTCGAGCCGGCGGCACAGATCCACGACCGCCGCCTGGTTGGAGGCGGTCAGCTCGAACGTGCCCGAAGCCGCCGCTGCCCGCTCCGTGAACAGCATCACCGCCTCGTTCTGACGCAGCCGGGCGAGGGGCTCGCCCGGCTGCGGCGCAGGTAGTTCGAGGGGCGGTACCGGGACCACATGCTCACCCGGCACCGAGAGCGGCTCCCGGCTGGTGGCGATCACACGCACGCCGGGCGCAGCTCTCATCATGTCGGTCACGACCTGCGCGGCTGCTCCGAGCAGATGCTCGCAGTTGTCCACGACCAGCAGCAGTTCCTTGTCTCGCAGGTAGGAAAGCACCAGGGCCAGGGGCTCCGTCGCGGCCTGGTCCCGCAGGTCCAGAGCCGCCATGACGGCGTTGGTGACGAGCGCCGGGTCCTGGATTTCGGCGAGTTCGACCAACCACCCGCCGCCACGGAAGCCACGTCCGAGATCTGTCACAATCCGGATCGCCAAGCGTGTCTTGCCGACCCCGCCCGGTCCGACGAGGCTGATCAGGCGGGCCTCGGTGAGCTTCTTCCTGACTTCCGCGATCTCGCGGCGGCGACCGATGAAGCTGCTCGCCTCGGCTGGAAGGCGGCCCGAGCGCCGGGGGGGTCTAGCCATGACGCTATTTATACGGCTGCGCTATGGGCGCCGGTTCACTAGGGCGTGTCGCGCCCTAGGCACCCAATCGGTAATTCCGCCGATGCCGACGGTGCGCGTGCCCTCCTAGCGTGACGAGCATGGCTGAGGAACTGCCGATACAGCGAGTGGAGGTCAGTTTCGTCGGCTCCGCTCCCGCCCAGCAGGTAGAGCGCGCGTCCGGTGTCAGCGATGTGGAGATTGACGGCTCGATCCTGCGGTGCGTGGTCTGCGGCAGTTTCCAGCCGTTCCTGGAAGCGTTGCGCGGTCACGAGGTCGTCGGCTTCAGCTCGACGTCGGCCAGCAGTGCCTGGGCGGCCCGGGCGGACGCATCACCACCCACCACCGGCGCCACCCCTGGTGCCGCCTGACTAACGGGGAGATTTCGCGTGCATAGGTTCTTCGCCGCCACCGGACGGTTCGCCGTGCGCTTCCGCTGGGCCGTCGTCGCCGCCTGGGTGGCCGCGACCGTCCTCGCCAACCTGTTCTTTCCGTCGCTGACCAGCGTGGCCAAGCAGAACAACAGCAGCCTCCTGCCCGCCAGCAGCCCTAGCCTGCAAGCCGCCCGGCTGGCCACTCCGTTCCAGGGCCTGGACGAGACAGCGGTCCCTGTCGTCATCGCCCGCAGCGGCACAGTCACTACCGCGGACGTGGCCGCCATCGGACGGCTGGCCGCCAGCCTGGCGAAGGTCACCGACGTGCACCAGGTCAAGAACCTCGGCGCCAGCCGGGACCGTCAGGCGGTGCAACTGCAGGTCCTGGCCAACATCAACCTCGGCACCGAGGGCCCCGCCGACCATCTCGTCGCCGGCCTCCGCCACGCCATCCAGGCCAGCGCCCTGCCCGGCGGCCTGCACGCCCGCCTGGCCGGTCAGGTGGCCGCCCAGGCCGACGCCAGCCAGGCCTCCCAGCGAACGGTCAACCTGGGCCAGGACCTGTCCATCCTGTTCATCGTGGTCCTGCTGCTCGTCGTCTTCCGCTCGCTCCTCGCGCCGCTGCTGACCCTCGCCCCCGCCGTGCTCGTCACCCAGATCGCCGGGCCGGTGATCGGCGAGGCGAGCAAGGCCGGCCTGCAAGTGTCGTCGCTCACTGAGATCATGCTGCTCATCCTGACCCTCGGCGCCGGCACGGACTACGGCCTCTTCCTCGTCTTCCGGGTCAGGGAGGAACTGCGCGCAGGCCGCGCACCCCACGACGCGGTCACCGAGGCCCTGTCCCGGGTCGGCGAGTCGATCACCTTCTCCGCTGCGACCGTCATCGCCGCGCTGCTCACGCTGGTGCTCGCCACCTTCGGGCTGTACTCCAGCCTGGGCGCCCCGCTGGCCATCGCGATCGCGCTCATGCTGCTGGCTGGACTCACCCTGCAGCCGGCCCTGCTGGCCATCTTCGGCCGGGCCGCGTTCTGGCCTTCGAACACGGCCCAGGGCACGCGGCGGCTCGGCTGGTGGGGACGCACCGCCGGCCGGATCGTCACCCGCCCCGCCGCGACACTTGCACTCGGCCTGCTCTTCTTCGGCGGATTGGCCACGGCCGCGATCGGTTACACGCCGGCCGGTTTCGGCAGCACCCCGGCCGCCCCTCACGGCTCGGACTCCGCCGCGGGCAACGCGCTGCTCGCCGCCCACTTCCCGGCGGCCAGCAGCAACCCGACCAATGTGCTGCTGCGCTTCCCCGCATCGGTCTGGAGCGACCCGGCACCGGTTGCCCGCGCGCAGCAGCGACTCGCCGCAGTCCCCCAGCTCAACAGCTTGACCGGCCCGCTCGACGTCAACGGGATCACCCTCACAGCAGGCCAGCTCATGGCCCTGCACGCGGCGCTCGGCGACCCCCGCATGCTGCCCGCCCTGCCGCCACCCGGCAGCGGCCTCCCGGCCGCCATGTGGACCGCCTACCGCGCCGAAAGCCAGTTCATCAGCCCGGACGGGCGGACCGTCCAGTTCGACGCCGGCCTCACCGCCGGTGACCCAGGCTCGAACGCCGCACTCCACCAGGTACCGGTCATCCGCGCCGCCGTCGCCGCCGTGGCCCACCGCGCCGGCGCCAGCGCCTACGGGGTCACCGGTGAGGCGCCAGCCAGCTACGACGTGAGCCAGGCCTCCGACCAGGACCTGCTGCACATCTTCCCAGTCGCGATCATCGTCATCGCGATCCTGCTCGCTCTCGTCATGCGCAGCCTCGTCGCCCCGCTCTACCTCATCGCTTCCGTCGCGATCAGCTACCTGGCCGCGTTCGGCCTGTCCGTGCTGCTCTTCCAGGTCGTAAGCGGAACCGGCGGGCTCAACTACTTCATACCGTTCCTCATGTTCGTGTTCCTGCTGGCCCTCGGCGAGGACTACAACATCCTCGTCATGACCCGGATCCGGGAAGAGGCCGGCCGGATGCCGCTGCGGCAGGCAGTGACCAGGGCCCTCGAGCGCACCGGCTCGACGGTCACCTCGGCCGGGCTCGTCCTCGCCGGCACCTTCGGCGTCTTCGCACTGGTGGTGGGGGGACAGCCCGGAGGCAGCGTTTACCGGAACATCCTCGCCTCTCTCGCGATCGGCATCCTCATGGACGCCTTCCTCGTCCGCACCCTGCTCGTCCCGTCAACGGTCGCGCTCCTCGGCCGCTGGAACTGGTGGCCGTCCAAGCACGGCCAGCCCGTCGAAGCCACTCCAGACCTGGAACTGCGCCGACACTCAGCCGCCAGCCACAATGCGTAGGCCGGGAGCCCGGACCCTCATACGGCCTGCGGGAAGAGCCCGCCGTCTGGCCGACGGCGGTCGGCTAAGCCCTACGGCATACCTAGTCTGGCAGCCCGGCCAGCTGCAGCCGTCGCAGCCGGTCCGGATCGGCTATCACGTCGATGGCGGTGATCCGGCGCGCGGCGCTGACCGTCAGGGCCAGCACGACCTGCACCTGGTCGGCAGGCGCGAATACGATGCCCACTGCCCCGTCCACCAGGGCCAGCCGCGAATGCCCGGCCCGGACGGAGGACGCAAGCGCCCCCCTGGCGACCATCTCCGCGCCCCGGAGTAGCACCGGCTTGCCGGACGGAGCGGCGGCGGCATCGGCGGTCAGCGTGACATCGGAGTCCAGCAACGCGACGAGGGTCGCGAGGTCGCCGCCGCGGGCGGCGGCGAGGAACGCGGTAGCCACCTCCCGCTGGCGGGCGAGGTCGGCGGAGCGATCCGGGCTGGGCGCACCGCGTACCCGGCGCCGGGCCCGGCTGGCGAGCTGCCGCGTCGCATCCGTCGAGCGCCCGAGCACGGCCGCCACCTCGCTGAACGGCATGAGGAACATGTCGTGCAGCACGAACGCGAGCCGCTCGGCCGGCGTGAGCGTGTCGAGCACGACCAGCAGGGCGAGGCCGACTGAGTCCGCGAGCACAGCCTCATCCTCTGGATCGCGGGTCCGGCCGGCCGTGCCAGTCCCGCCGGGCCCGGCCACCGCGCCGGCCCTGGCCGCCACCTCCGCCGCACTCGGCCAGGAATCACCGACCGGTTCCTCATGCCGGTACCGGCGCGACCGGAGCATATTGAGGGACACCCGCGCGACGACTGTCGTCAGCCAGCCGCCGAGATTCTCCACCTCGCTGGTATCCGCGCCAGTCAGCCGCAGCCAGGTGTCCTGGACCGCATCGTCGGCGTCGGTCATCGAGCCGAGCAGCCGGTAGGCCACCGCCCGCAGGTGATCGCGGTGCTCCTCGAAGGCAGCTGCCAGCCAGTCGCTGTCGGCCATCTGTCACGTTCCCTCGTTGCCGGGTGTCACCACACTGACACCCTGTCCCCCGCGGACGTGACATGCGGGGCGCACGGCATGCACTAAGCGAGGAAGGTGAGCAATGGCACGCATCCTGGTCACTGGCGGCACGGGCACGCTCGGGCGTCTCGTCGTTCCGCCCCTGCGGGACGCCGACGGCAAGGTACGGGTGCTCAGCCGACGCACCCACGAGGCGGCGGATGGTATCGAGTACGTGACCGGCGACCTGGCCACGGGCGAGGGGGTCGGCGCTGCGGTTGAGGGGGCCGAGATCATCGTGCACTGCGCGGGCAGCGCCAAGGGCGATGAAGAAAAGGCCAGGAACCTGGTACAGGCAGCAGCCCGGGCCGGGACGCCGCACCTGGTGTACATCTCGGTCGTCGGCGCCGACCGGATTCCGGTCGTCAGCGGCGTCGACCGCGCCATGTTCGGCTACTTCGCGGCCAAGCTGGCCGCAGAGCGGGTGGTGGCCGATTCCGGCGTGCCGTGGACGACGCTGCGCGCCACCCAGTTCCATGACCTGTGCCTGACGACAGCACGGCAGATGGTCAGGCTGCCGGTGATACCAGTCCCGGCCGGAATCCGGTTCCAGCCGGTCGACGCCGGCGAGGTGGCCGGCCGGCTGGTAGAGCTCGCCCTCGGCAAGCCGGCCGGCCTGGTACCCGACATGGCCGGGCCGCGCGTCTACGGCATGGCCGATCTGCTCCGCGGATACCTGCGGGCTCGCGGCAAGCACCGGATGATGGTGCCAGTCCGGCTGCCCGGAAAGGCGGCCCGCGCGCTTCGGGCCGGCGCGAATCTGGCTCCCGAACGAGCAGTAGGCCACCGGACCTGGGAAGACTTCCTGGCCGAGCAGGTCCCTAACGAAGCCTGAACGGCGGTACCCCTGACATCGCACCGGTCACGGGCCGGGCGGGGGCGCGACGAACCGCCCGGCACCACCTCGCAGGGTGCCTGGGTCCGTGACCGGCGGACCCGACCCTTGGTTACGGATGGCAATCACATGAATACATTACGTTCTGGATGGGTAGGGTCTCGTCCAGCGGCAACGGGGACAGGACACGACACGGCGGGCAGACTCTGCGGGGGTGCAGCAGGCCGCGCGGCTGCGGTGAGCGTTGCCATCGCGGCCGTCATTGGGATAACGATCTGGTGCTATGACCCGCAACCGGCGCGGCGACGATCGCCGCGTCCGGCAAGGAGCGTGACGGTGATCTCCTCCCAGCCTCCTTCGGCAGCAGAGCCTGATGAGCGAGTACCAGCCTGTGCCCTCGCACGCTATTCCCAGCCAGTTCAAGGCGGCGCGGGGCCGGTGCGGCGGGCGACTGGCCCGGTCCGGCGAACGCAGGGTGCATTGCTCGCGACTGGGAGGAACTTGTGAAGATCTTGATCGCGGAGGACTCATCTACGGTACGGCGCCTAGTGGCCGGCCGTCTGGCCGCCGACGGCTACCAGGTTATCGAGGCGGCCGACGGTGAAGAGGCACTGAAGCTGGCCCGGAGTGAGCGACCTGATCTGATCGTCCTGGACAAAGTGATGCCGAAGTATGACGGCTTCGAGGTCGTGCGCGCGTTGCGAGAAGATCCGCAGACCCAAGTTATCCCGATCGTGATGCTGACCGAGCGGACGAGCGAAGATGACGTGCTCAGCGGGCTGAGCCTCGGGGTGGAGGAATACATGCCCAAGCCGTTCAGCCCGCGCGAACTGTCCGCCCGGGTCCAGCGCGTCCTGATGCGAGCTGGGCATGCTCCAAGCCCTCACTGACGTCGTTACCGGCCTCACAGGCTTGGTTGTCCTGCTGGTGCTCCTACTGATCGTCATCCGGGCGGCCGCCCTCCAGCGCAGCAGGCGCGTGCGCCGGTTCCGCCCGGCCGCGGAGGCGTCGCTCGGGACGTACCTGGCCGGTTCGGGAGGCGCGCCGGCTATGGCCGGGCGGGGCGAGCGGGCGCTGTTCCTGGCGGTCGCCCAGGAGGCGCTCGCGGACCTGCGGGGCGACGAGCGTGACCGGCTGGTGGACCTGCTGCTCCAGCTCGGCTTCATGCAGGACGCCGTGATCGGCCTCAAGGGCCGCCGCGCGGTGACGCGGCGCAGGGCAGCCGAGACGCTGGCTGCCCTGGCCACCCCGCTGGCGGTGCCCGTGGTCGCGGCTGCCCTGGCCGACCGCGACGTGCTGGTGCGCACCACATGTGCCTGCACTCTGGCAGTGACCGGCGGCGAGGACGCAGTTTCCGCCATCGTCGCCGTGGCGCGGCAAGACGCGCTCGCCGCGCCAGGAGCCGCCGCCAGCGTCGTGCTTGCGCTGGCGGAGCGGTGGCCCGAGGCACTCGCACCGCTGCTCGTCCCCGGCGCGCAGGCCAGCATCAAGCGGATCGCCGTCACCATTGCCGCCGAGCTCCGGCTGACCCAACTGGCCGGACAGCTTCAGGCCTGCCTGGAGGACACCGACGACCTCGCGGCCATTTCTGCCCGTGGCCTGGGCCGGATTGGCGAGTTCAGTGCCCTGGCCGCGCTGGTCCGGCTGGCTGGGGACAGCGACCGTTCTCCCGGGGCGCGGGCGGCGGCCGCCGGTGCACTCGGCGCCATCGGCGATCCGTCAAACCTGGCTGTGCTGGAACGGCTGCTGGTGGCGCCGGACTGGTCGCTGCAGGCCGCTGCGGCGGGGGCACTGGCGCACCTGGGCGGTCCCGGATCCGCCGCGCTGCGCCGCGCGGCCATGTCGGGCCACCAGGAAGCCGCCGCGCTGGCCGGAGCGGCGCTGGACCCGTGATCGTCTATACCTGGTTCGTCTGCGGCTTCTTCGTGGCCTTCATCGCCGTCAATGCGATGCTGCTGGTGCTCGCGGCCGTCGAGTTGCACAGGTACGCGGCCCGGTCGAACTCTAGCGCGGTGCGGCGCACCCTCCGGTCTCCGCTCGCACCCCCGATCGCCGTCCTGGTCCCCGCCTACAACGAGGCGTCGGGTATCGCAGACAGCGTGCGTTCCCTGCTGGCCCTCGATTACCCGCGGCTTGAGGTGGTGGTTATCAACGACGGCTCGACCGATGAAACCCTGCAGCGCCTCACCGAGGTCTTCGATCTCCGGCCGGTCCGGCGGCCTACCCCACCGTTCCTTCCGCACCGCCACGTGCGCGGCGTGTACGCGCCGCGAAGCCGGTTGCGGCTACTCGTGATCGACAAGGAAAACGGCGGCAAGGCCGACTCGCTCAACGCGGGCATCAACTTCTCCAGCTACTCGCTCGTCTGCTCAGTGGACGCCGACTCCATCCTGGAGCAGGACGCACTGGCCAAGGCGGCGATGCCGTTCGTCGAAGACCCTGAGCGAACGGTCGCCACGGGGGGGATGGTGCGGATCGCTAATGGATGCCGGATCGACCACGGACGGGTAATCGACGCTCACCTTCCCCAGTCCAGGTTCGCGATGTTCCAGGTCATCGAGTACCTGCGGGCGTTCTTCGGCACACGAACAGGGTGGAGCGCGCTCAACGGTCTGCTGATCGTGTCCGGGGCGTTCGGCCTCTTCCGGCGGGATGCCGTGATCGCCGTGGGCGGATACCGGACCGACACGGTGGGGGAGGACATGGAACTCGTGGTGCGACTGCACCGCACCTGCCGTGATGCCCGTCGCCCCTACCGGATTGTCTATGTGGCCGATCCGGTCTGCTGGACCGAGGCACCCGAAAACGCACGCACCCTGCGTCGGCAGCGACGCCGCTGGCAGCGCGGCTCCCTGGAAACGCTGCTGTTCCATCGCAGGATGCTGCTGAATCCGCGGTACCGGGCAGTCGGGCTGATCGCCTTGCCGTCGCTCCTGCTGTTCGAGGTAATCGGCCCGATTCTGGAGCTATCCGGATACGTGGTCACCGTGGCCGGCCTGATGCTCGGCTTTCTCGCGCCAGCAGCTTTCCTGCTCTTTCTCGCGCTGGCCATTCTCTACGGCCTGATCCTGACCCTGGGAGCGGCGGTATTGGAAGACTCCACCGCCAACCGGCACCCAGCCTGGTCCCATCTCCGCCGGATTTTGCTGTACGCGGTCGGCGAGAGCTTCGGGTACCGCCAGCTGGGACACCTGTGGCGCACCGAGGGTCTCTGGCAACTAGTGCGCAAGTCCGAATGGGGAGCCATGGAGCGGAAGGGCCTGTCCCGCGCCGATGCTCCTTGATACACATCCCCCGAGAACGCCCGGCCGCCGTTCGGCGCACGACGAAAACTGTCAGGACCTCCCGCTGACCGCCGCAAAGGCGCTGCGGATCACCGCGGCGCCCACCTTGATCCTTTCCTGGTAGCGGACGCGCGGCCAATTATCCCAGCGCACGGTTCCCGTATTCTGGACGGACCCGCCGTCGCTGGATATGGTGATGCCAATTCCCGGGATCGTGACACTTGAGGCTCGGAACCCGCCCTGCGGAATGAGCGCCTGGTGCGAGGACGGATCGCTCATCCCGGCCATCGCCCAAGGGATCCGCAGGTCCAGTGTGGCGCCGTCGAGGTGCCAGAGCGCGAGACTGTCGTAGCTGGACTGGCCCGGAGTCCAGTAACCGTAGCGAAGAAGGCCGACGTTGCTGAATTCCATAGCCGTATGCCGATGGGTCACCGGTAGCCACCAGGGCTTATCCATCACCAGTTCCAGTTGCCGCCAGCCGTCCCGTGCGGCGGGGCGGGAGGTGACCGGAATCGGGGCATAGTCGGTCCACTCGAAGATGAACGCGCCCGCCATCCCGAGGTTGGGCATCTCGCGCAGCATCTGCGCGTCCATCCGCATGGCTTGTTTCTCGGTGTGATCACCCTGGCCCCGGCCCAGCGTTCCGGGGTGGGCCGAGCCGAGCGAGGAGGGCACGCCGAATTCGGAGATCATTACGGGCATCACCCGTTGGTGGTGATGCTGCAACGCGCGCACATAGGCAGCGTACGGATCGTGGTGGCCGTCGAAGACGGAGTGCTGCAGGCTCGGCTGGTACTGCAGGAAATCTGGATAGTAGGGGTAGACGTGGTAGCTGGCGAACGTGCCGCCGGGCCAGCTCGCCGTGGGCAGCACATGGTTGGCGTCCACCCCGACGAGGTCTTCATGCGGGTTGGGCTCGTTTGGATGGCGCAGCGGATCCGTGGTCGGCCAGTTAGCGAATGCGATGGGCACGGTCCATCCGGTCGCTGCCACGGCTGAGGCCATGTCGTTCATGCGGGCGGCGAGCCAGCGTTCCGTCGCGGTCGCGTTCGGCGTGCTGTGGAAGTAACGGCCGTGCACCGCGGGCGAGTGCGGGTTGCGGCGACCGGTACCGACAAGCCAGGAAAATCGCCAGCCGCCAACTCGGAACGACAGTGCTGCTCGCCCTGTCGTGTCCACAGCGGCACCGTCGGATGAGCCTCGTGGACAAACAGGTGCCCCGTCGGTCGTAGCAGGCGAGCCGCGTCCCTGGCCCTGGCCCAGGCAGCCAGGTCTCGCATCCAGATCAACGCGCCCTTGCCTGCGTACACGAGGTCAGCGCATTCGCCGCGCAGCGGGACACCCGGCACCTCAGCCACCACGTATCGGCAGGCCGCCGCCAGCTCCTTCGCTCTGCGCTGCGCCGCGGTGGCCGCCACCTCGCTGAAATCGACGCCGACCACGGAGCGGGCGCCGATAGCGGCTAGGCCGATGTCGTCGAGACCGTGGCCGCTTTGCAGATGCAGGTCACGGATCAGGAAGGCGCGGCAGGCCAACCCGCAGCGCCACCCTTTGGATGATTGTCAGGGCCGGTAAATGTCGGCACGATGGTCGATCCGGAGAACAACGACGCGCTGCTTCTGATCGTCGATCTCATAGAGCACCCGGTAAGAACCGCGCCGGGCAGACCAGATCCCGGCCAGTTCACGGCGCAACGGTTTCCCCACCCGGCGTGGCGCGGCCAGCAGGGCCCCGGTGAGAAGCTCCGCGATCGCGGCGGCGACCCGCTCTGGCAACCGATCCAGGGCACGCTGCGCGGGGGGCGTTACCAGCAGGCCATAGTCAGGCACCGCGGCTCAGGTACCGGCGCCGAACCTCGGCGAGATCCAAGCCCTCCCCTCGCGCTGCCGCCTCCCTCGCCTCAGCTATCTCGCGAACAGCATCGGGGTTGGACAAGATGTCCAGCGTGTCCTCCAGGGCATCGAGGTCGTCTGCGGCGATCACGACAGCCTCACGGTGCCCGTGGCGAGTGATATTGACTCGCTCATGTGAGGCGACCACACGGTCGACCACCTCAGACAGGTGCGCCTTTATCTTGGCCAGCGGCATCGTCTCACTCATGACTATAAGTATGACCACTTTTCTGTCGTCGGTCAACCCGCCGTGACTCCTCCGCACTCGCCAGCAGACCCAGGAATCGGGGCTCAGTGAGTGAGCTACCGCTCGTCTGTGCAATGTTGATGACATACACTAAAGACATACATCATCAACAACGCGAGGCGGCTGATGGCGCTGACCCAGATCGACATTGACGAAGACGCTCTCGCCGAGGCCATGCGGCTGTCCGGGGCGAAGACGAAGAAGGAAACGGTCAACGTTGCGCTGCGGGAGTTCGCCGCCCGGCACCGCCGGATCGCGGCCCTGGAACACTATGCGACGCTGGCGGTAGGGTGGGATTTCGATGGGTGGGAGCACCGCCGGGCGGCTGAGAAAGACCCTCCGGTGTGATTCGCTACCTGCTCGACTCGTCTGCCCTGTGGCGGATCCTGCGGGACCCCGCGCTGCGGGCGGCCTGGGCAGAGGTCGTCTCCGCGGGCGCGATCGGTTCCTGTCACCCCCAGCGCGTCGAGTTCCGCCGCTCGGCCCGCACCATCGACGAGTACGAGCAAATGTCGGGAATGTTCGAAGCGCTGTACCCGGATGCGGCGATCCCCAAGGGAACGTGGCGGTGGATAGAGTCCGCACAACACCGCCTGCTACGGCAGGGAGCGCACCGGGCATTGTCGGCCGTGGACCTGATGATCTGCGCCACCGCAGCCCAGCACGACCTGGTGGTGCTCCACGACGACAAGGACTTCGCCACCGCCGCACGGTACCTCCCCGACGTGCGCGAGCGCACCATCCGCGACGCCCCGCAACCCGGCTAAGGCCCTGCCCCGCCGGGGCAGGGCGATGCCTGCGCCGGGGCGCGGGGCCGCTACGCCCGTCGCGCGATCCGAAAGGCAGTCCCCTCGCGGACCTGCCGCTGCCCGGCCCCAGGAACGTTCGCGTAATGGCCCGATCCGGCTGCCGATCGGTAGCCCCAGCAGGTGGCGCATCAGCAGGCCAACGCCCCCGCAAAGAGTACCGATGCTTCGGTCGGGTGGGCCGTACGTACCAGCATGCGAACCGCGAATTCCTGTTGGCCGGTGATCCGCTGCCGGTCCGTCTGCGCAGGTCACCGGCCAAGAAGGCGGAACGATGAGCCGCCCCGGTATCTTGACCCTGGCGTGCCCACTACGGTTTTCCCATGGTCGGCAATCTTTTTGCCCGAAGTGATGAGATCACCGCTCTGCTCGCGGCTAGGGGTCCGCTGTCCCTGGAGATGCTGGCGCGAGTTGTGAACGTGGCGCCCGTCGTACTTGGCAGGTATCTGGCCGAGCATCCTTATCTATTGCCGACTCCAGATGGGGAGTGGGTGAGCGGGCTGCAACTCGCCGACGGCGTGGCGTTCACGCATGAGCTGAGCGCGGCCGAGATGGCATCCGGGATGCTGAGCGCGGATGACGACCTGGCGCTATGGGCGCAATTCGCTATCGGAGGGCTGCCGCTCGCGGGCGGCGGTGAGGTGAGGGCGACGACCATCCTGGATCTGCCACCCGGCACCGGTGACGATCTTCCTGCCGGGCAGGGCATGATCGGGCAGCTGCTGACTGGGCCGGACGGCTGGCTGGCTGGCTTTTCGGCCGGAGATCTGCTGTCGGTGTGCCTGCGCGATGGCGCCCTGGAGATGTCCGCACGAAAGCTACCGGAGGAGACTGCCGGCACCAGTCGTCTGCGCGATGCGTGCGCGGTCGCGGCGGTCGAGGCGTTGAAGCGCTATGTCGAGGAAACGATCGACCATCCGTTCGCGCCGCTGCATGAGATCCTCATCGGCCGGATGCTCGCGGAGCCGAAGATCTTCGCGTTGCCGATGCCGCCACTGGCCCGGACGCTGCGGGCAGCCGGTCTGGAGACCTTCGGCGGAAGCGTCGGAGTCCGGGGCAGTCCGTGGAATCTGGGCAGGATCCGCGGGCTTGACCGGGCGGAGGTCGTGGCGGGCACGATGGCGCTCAGCCTGCTGTTGACCTGGATCGACGAAGACCCCGAGCACGGGCCGTCACTGCTGCGCGACTATCTGAGGGCCGCGCCCGCGGTGAGCGGCTATGTCGCGGATGAGGTGGAACGCCGCTCGGCCGAGGGCACCCGATTCGACCATCAGCTTGCCGTGCTTCAGCGGGTCGCGAAGTCCGGCCCGGAGCGCGCGGCCGTCACGCTGCTCGCCGCCCGAGCCGCTGAGGGCGCCGGAGATTCCAACACCGCGGAACGCCTGGCGCACGAGGCGCTGACCGCGCAGCCGGATCTGCCCGCCGCGTTGCTAGACGTTGGAGAGTACGCCGCCTGCCGTGGTGACGCGCGCGCCGCTGACGGCTACCTGCGCCATAGCGGTCACCCGCCCGCTGAGGCGCTGCGGAGCGCGCTCAAGCGTCAGCTGGCTCAGCCGAAGACGAGGGCGGGCCGCAATAGTCCGTGCTCCTGCGGTTCGGGCCGCAAGTACAAGATGTGCTGCCTGGCCGGGGCCGTGCATCCGCTCACCGACCGGGCCGAGGTGGTCTACGCGCTGCTGGCCGCCTACGCGCAGCGCGCTGCCTTAGCGGAGACGCTCAGTCGGCTCGTTATGAGGAGCGGCGGTAACCCGCAGAGCACGCTGCTCTGCCTCGACCTGCTGCTCACCGACTGCGGGCTCACCGAGCGATTCCTGCGTACCCGTAGCGGCTGGCTCCGCGATGACGAGCGGGAGCTGGCCGAGTCCTGGCAGCACATCCCGATCGGGCTGTTCGAGGTCCGGGAGATCCAGCGCGGCGTTGGCCTCATGGTCCGCCCGCTGCCCGGCGGGGAGCCGGTCTTCCTCAAAGACCGGCTGTTCTCCACGTCCGCGCGCCGTCTGGACCTGTTCTGCGGCCGGATCCTGCACGATGGCACGCAGCCGCGCCTGTTCGCGCTTCCCGCGCGTGTCCCCCGTGAGCAGCGCCGCGAGCTGAGCACGCTGCTCACGGGGCGGCCGTCGGCGGAGCAGCTGGCGGAGTTCTTCGCCCCGCGACCCGAGCCGCACCTGCACAACGCCGACGGCCACGACTACTACGACACCGAAGTGGTCTGGGAGGTGCCGGACGAGCCGCTGGCCTGGTCGCGGCTCGCCGATCGGCTGGTGCAGATCGACGACGACATCCTGGAACTGCACGCCGACGACGGAGGCAAGATCGTCAGCCGGGGCAGGGTCACCAGGGAGAATCGTTGCTGGATGTTGTGGGCCAACTCCCGTGAACGGCTCGCCGAGTTCGAGGAGATCGTGCATGCGATCGCGCCAGCCGCCCGCGAGGTGCGCAGGAAGGCCGAGCGCATGGGCGGTGAACCCCACCCCCGCGCCCGAATCTTGATCATGGAGAGCTACCTCACCTCCGCCGAGGAACCAGAGCAGGACATGCTGCGTACGCATCGTGAATCCTGGGTGGACACGGTCAACAACCTCGGGTTGACGCCACGCGAAGCCGCCCTGGCCGGCGGCGACGCCCGGGCCGAAGTCGAGATGCTGCTAGACGACCTGGAGTGGAATAACGACCGCCAGGCCGACCTGGGCCGGCCGCTCCTCATGGACGTCGCGTGGATCCGCCGGGAGCTGGGGATCGAGACAGGCCGGTGAACCATCACGACGATCTTCGCGAGTTCCTGGCCGGCCAGTCGCCGGCGTGGCTGGCCGACCAGCTCATGCGTGCCGCCGGACATGACCGGGTACTACTCGCCGAGCTGCGGAGCGCCACGTCCGGAAAAGATGGCGCCGAGACCGTCCGGCGAGAGCTTGACCGTGCCATCTTCGTCTCCGGTTTCGTGGATGAAGATGGCGTCGGGACCTACGTCGCGGGCGTCGACCGGGCGCTGGAGATGCTCACCGGCCTCATCGACTCCGGACATGCCGCGGAGGCGGCCGGACTGGCCCAGCACGCGCTCCGCCTGTTGCACGAATCCGCGGAGTTGATCAACTATGAGTGCGAACTGGAGGAATGCGCCGGATTCGCTCAAGAACTACACCGCAAGGCGTGCCTGGCGGCCGACGTGGATCGTCGTGCGCTGGCCGAGTGGCTTTTCGACGCCGCGGCCAGGGACGACTACGGGTTGTTCCAGAGTGCTGTCGCTGACTACACGCAGGTGCTGGGCGAGCCGGGCATGGAGCGGCTGCGCGAGCTCATCGCTGCCGCGGTGGCGGCCGGCAAGCGTTACCCGCTGCTGCAGATGGCCGAACAGGCCGCACGGCCGCTGGGCGTCGATGCCGTGGTAGACGTACTGGCCAGAGACCTGCAAGCGGCTCGGCAGTACACCCGGATCTGCGAGGAGCTGATCAACACCGGGCGGGACGAGCAGGCGTTGCGGTGGGCCCGCCGAGGGCTGAAGGAACGCGGCAACGAACGCGACCACGGCCTGGGCGAGCTACGAGTAATCACGATCTCGCTGTGCAGCAGGCTCGGTAAGACGACAGAAGCGGTCGAACTCGCTTGGGAGGAGTTCGCCGCTGCACCTTCTCTGGAGGCGTACAAACGCCTTTGCGAGCATGCCACGACCGAGGGCACCTGGTCGTCGTGGCGAGACCGAGTACTCGCCGTACTCAATGCCCAGCCTCGGATTGGCGAGAGCACCCCGCCACCATACGGTTATCGGCCGCCGGGGCATTCGACCTTGATACACGTGCTCTTGTGGGAAGGCGACGAGGAGGCTGCCTGGCGCGCCGCCCAGCAGGCAGGCTGTGCCGCCGGCCTCTGGCTGGAACTGGCCCGGCGTCGGGCGTCCACCCATCCAGCCGAAGCAGCAACAGTGTTCCGCCAGCAGATCGAAGCCGCGGTGGCACTCACCAAACGGGACGGCTACGACCGCGCGCTGAGCCTGCTGGCCGAGCTACGGGCCTGCCACGAGCGGATGGACACCCTCAGCCAGTTCGAGGTCTACATGACTCAACTGAGGGACGCAAACAGTCGCAAGCACAGCTTCATCGCCCGGCTGAAGACCGCGTACCAACCCAGGTGACGTGCCCGCAGCCCTGGTGTCAGAACTCCCGGATGCTCCAGATAAGGCTGCCCGATCGGTATACCCGACAGGTGGCGAACCAGCAGGTCAGCGTGATCGCAGGGGTACCGACGCTTACACCGGGTGGGCCGGACGTACCATTATGCGAACCACGATCTTGTGGTCGCCGGTGACCCACTCCCAGTACGTCTGCGCAGCTCCAAGGCCAAAAGGGACGCCCGATGAGCCGCCCTGGGACCAGCACGCAGGCTCCCGTGAACCCCGTTTCCGCGCCAGCGAACCGCATGGACACCTGCATCCGCACGGCGGCCGGGGTGACTGTGGCCGGGCTGGCGGGCATCGCTGGAGCGATCAGCTACAGTCACATGCGCGAGCTGGCAGCCGCGCACGGCGAGACCGGGTGGCAGGGACACGCCTTTCCGCTCTCCGTCGACGGCATCGAAATCGTTGCCTCGCTCGTACTCCTGGCTGACCGGCGCACCGGGGAACGATCGGGCTGGCTACCCTGGGCCGCGCTCGCAGCCGGGACGACTGCGAGCCTGGCCGCGAATGTCGCGGCGGCCGACGCCGATGTGATCGGCCGCGTGGTCGCAGGCTGGCCCGCGTTCGCGCTCCTGGTGGCGGTCAAGCTGCTGTCGGGGCTCCTCGAACATCGGCGCGACGTCGATCGTCCCGCCGATACCCAAGATCGTCCCGGTCATCCTCCAAGATCGTCCCCGTCCCCTGGCCGATAGCCGGGACGATCTCGCTGCGCCTGCCGACCCAACGACCAATCCCTGGGGAGGCGGGACAAGCGACCACGCGGGGACGGCCCGCCTCGCTGACATGCGGGCGGTCCCGCACCGCGTCACGGGGAATGGGCTGGTCAGCATGCTGGGAACAGGGACGGCGCCTGCGGCTGGCCCCGGGACGGGAGCGGGGGATGTGGCGGGGACGATCAAGGCGGTTTCAGCCGGGACGGGGACGGCAAGCAGCACGGGGACGGGATCAGGTGCAGAGCCTGGAATGGCCGCCCTGCTGCCTGCCGCCCTGGGCAGCCCGGGACCGTGTGCTCGATCGGGGTGATCCGCTGACTCCGCGACACCCTTGCGGCCCAGCTCCGCCGGGACGGGCACCCGATGCGCAACGCCCGGGTCTCGCAACTGCTCACCGCCCTCAAGCGCGAACGCCTCGAAGCACAAACACCGCACACCAGTAAGGAGGCGCCCGCCAGACCGGGCACCGATCGGATGATGCTGGACTCATTGCGGTAGCACGTCAGGCTGGCGTAGGCGCTCTGCCCAGCCGCGTGCGGTCTCTCGGAGCAGCAGGCGTTGCGTCTCAAGCGCTTGCCACAGTTGCAGCACCTGGCTGGATATCGGCAGCGTCCGTGTCCCCCTTGGCCGCTGCCTCGATGACCAGGCTCGGGAACCGGGTGAGAGCTAGCTGGTCCAGCTCGTCGACTGCCGGGAACTCCATGCCCTCCGGCCGCAACTGCCTGGCGAGGCGCGCCACCTCGTCTGGAGCTTCCGCTAGCGCCCGCCTCCGGGCAACCCCTGCGTATGCGGGCACTGCGCCGAGCAGCGGGTCGGAGAGCCGCCGGTAACGGCCGAGGTAATCCCATGGCAGCCCAGTCACGTCGTCGATCTGGGCGCTGGACAGGAGCCAGCGGGCAACACGCTCCCGTCTCTCCTGGAACTGGGCCTTGAGCCCGCGTTGCTGCTTGGAGCTGAGGATGTCGTCGATTCGTTCGAGCTGCTCGCGCAATGCCTCGTCATCCGGCGCTCCTTGGAGTGCGGCCCAGAGCCGCTTCGCCAGGCGGAGCATCCGGTCCCCGGCGTCATCCTCGCTGAGAGGCCGGCCATACCAAGCCTCAAGCGCCGCCGAGCGGGTGGCTTCTACCTGCTCACGCGGAGATTGCCCAGGCCCGGAAGCCCGGAGCAAGGCGTCCCGCCGACGCCACTCATCGATCCAGATCTCACCTTGCTCGGCGAGGTCGCTGAGTTCCCTGATCTCGTCAAGCAGGCTGACCGGCCAGCCGAACAGTTCGCTGACCTCATCGCTGCCAAGCACGTTCAAATCGCCTGGGCACTTGTCCGCAGTCATTGTCTGGACTCCCGTTTCAGATCAAAAGGCCACCACTTGGACCGGCGGGCACGGCAAGCGGGCCGAGCAGCGCCGGGCTCAGGTCAGGAGACCTCGGACTGTTCCCAGCCGGGAGGTGCTCCAGGAGCATGGATTTGAGGTGGCGGCCCTCGATGATCTCAATCCTGCCGTTGCGCGCAGCGAAGTCCCGGCTGGCCTTGCCGACCCAGGAGGTGGTGACCAGGACTCCTTTGGCCGCGTGCTTGTCCTCCATGACCCCGGCGAGCGCGTGCACGGCCTCCAGCCCGACGATCTTGCTGTAGCGCTTGGCCTGGATGACGCACAGCCCGCCCACGATCGGGTCCTCGTTGTAGGCGACTCCGTCGACGCCTTCGTCACGTGATGCCTGGGTGACCCAGGACTTCATGCCGATCGTCTCGAAAAGCTGGCGGATCAGGTGCTCGAACTCCACCGGCTTGAGGTCCAGCAGGTCCGGTCGGCTGTCCAGGCCGGCCACCACGTCCATCTCCTCGACGAACTTGTATTTCGACAGGTCGAACTGCACGACCGGGCGGACCGCCTCCAGATCGTAGGGATGCGGTGAGACCACGGCGTTGAGGTAGGCGCGCAGGCAGGCCTCCGGGTCAAGCTCGGGCTCATCCAGCACGATCTCACCGAAACCCTCCCGGGTCGCATGGGTGCTGATCAGCAACGGCCGGACCGGCTTACCGGTCGCCCGGTCCTTCGCGGACACGTAGCCGTTGAACACAATCCCGCTGACCAGCGCGGATGGCGCGACGTCGAACGCCTCCGCCAGCGTCCGTAAAGCCACGCGGGCGATCAGCCGCCCGTACAGCTTCTTGACCTCCGCGTCCTTCCGCGGCTCCGGTTGGACCACATCCTTCGTCTTCAAGTACCGGTACCCCGCCACCGCGGGCACCACGTCCAAGCGCGGTAGCTCGTATTCGATCAGCAACTCGCGGGCCTCGGGCCGGTACATCGCCGCGCACGAGCCATGCAAGCCGTCCGGGTAGGCCGAGGAGGCCAGCGCCTGCTGCAACGCGGCAACGAATTCCTCCGGGCCATGAGCGTTGAAGGCTTCCTCAACGCGGCGGCTCTGCGAGGCCAGCACACGGTTCCGGTCCAGCAGGAGCCGTTCGAAAGCGGCAACCTGCCGGTGGACCGGTCGGTGCGGAACTCCGCTTCCGCGGCCCGCCGCGCTGCCGCGAGCCGCCGTTCCTCCACAGACCGGCGCTGCTCCGCGCGTTGCGCCTCTGCCTGCTGGCGCTGCTGCTCACGCACCCGGGCCGCCGCCTGCCGCTGCCGCTCCTTGTTCTGCTGAGCCGCCAGCCGTTCAGCCTGCTGCCGCGCCCGTTCCGCCTGCTGTGCCTCCTTCTCCAGCCGGGCAGCGATCCTGCGCTCCTCGGCCGCGAACTCCTTCCGCTCACGCTCCGCCGCGCGCTGACGCTCCAACTGCGCCTTCTGGCGCGCGGCGTACATCTGCGCGAGTAACGACTTGCGCCTGGCCATCACGCTCTCCAAAGCAGGGCAGAGAAACAGGACAAGGCCGCTACAGACCGGGCAGCGACAAACATACCGTATTGGACCAACCGGAGTCATCCAATACCTATCCCGTCCCACAGGTCATGGGCGCTGCTGGGAGTTGGCATCAGATGGCGAATCGCCCGAACTCTCTCGGCTCCTCATGCCCAGAAGCGCGAATCACGGGCAACGAACGGGGCTGGTCTGGCGTAAGGATGACGTTCGCGCACGCCCTGGACACGCGGGCCGTGGGCCGACTGGCCGCCCTGTGCCCATCTGCACGATGAAATGTCCGTGAGATGGGCGATGATGAGACACTACGCAGCTTGATGATCAAGCAGCCTCTATCGAGGTTCGCTGGTCTCGGGGTTACCGCGCCGGCCGGAGGCCGCCATGCCGAAACGAGTCACTCGAGGATGTACCGTTTCGTGATCCGCGTCCCACCGTCGAGCGGATTGCTGAGCTTGCGCGGCGAGTGCTTGCCGGGGATGTTGTTTTGCCCAGATTCCAGCGCGAGTTCGTCTGGACTAGGCAGCAGGTCCTGGAGCTGCTCGACTCGGTTGTGAGGAACTATCCGATCGGCAGCCTTCTGCTGTGGCAGAGCACTCAGGATCTAGCCAGCGAACGAACCGTAGCTGGCCTGGACGTCGGTGCCTCGCGTCCGGGGTACCCGGTGAACTATCTGCTGGACGGCCAGCAGCGGCTGTCGACAATCTGCGGCGCCCTCCACTGGCGCCGGCCGGAGATCCAGGGAGTATCTGGAACCTGGCCTACGACCTCGCGGAGCAGCAGTTCCTGCACCTCACCGATTTCGATGATCCGCCACTGCCGCTAGTGCCCCTGCGCCTGCTATCCGACCCGGCCGACTACTTCGAACGGGTGGCTAGGCTCGGCGACCCGGTGTTCCTCCAGCGAGCCAAGCTGCTGTTTGAGCGCTTCCAGGGCTACATGGTTGCCATAGTCACCCTCGGCGACATGCCGATCAACGATGTGGGGCCGGTCTTCGAGCGGATCAACCGCACCGGCACCCGGCTGGACATCGTCGACCTCATGAGGGCGGCCAGCGCATCGACGTCGGAAAGGCACTTTCGTGGGCCAACGACAAGGAATTCCACCACGTCTTCCCACAGGCGTACCTTGCCAAGCAGGGCGTACCCCCAGAGCGTGTGAACGTACCCGCGAACATCATCATGCTGACCTCAGTCAGCAACATCGCCATCTCCGACCAGCGGCCATCGGCATACCTCCGCGACGTCATCGATTTCGACGGTGAACAGACGATACGTCACCGTCTGACCACCTGCCTGATCAGCGAAGCCGCCTACCAGGCGATGCTGAGCGACGACTTCGACGCTTTCGTCCGCGCGCGCTCGGAGACGCTCCACCGCCATGCCCTGTCCCTCACCGGAGAGCCGCTCTGACTGCCATCCCTGGCTTGTCGGTGCCAAGTGATACACCTCGGGAATGCGGGTAACGGACCTCACGGAGCGCGACCGGCCACGCGAGCGACTGCTCACGACGGGCCATGAGGCACTGGCGTGAGGAAGGCGGACGAGGGCTCCACGTTGTGGAGGCCCTCTCAGCGCAATGGGACAGCTTCCGCGCAGATGACGCCCAGATCGTCTGGTGCGACCTCGGCCAGCCGTTAGCTGCCCCCATAGCGATGCGTGGGCATGGCTGCCAGCACTGCTCGATATGGTCCGGCCACCACCGCCTGGCACCCAGGTAGTTGCAAGGCATGACGGCCGCGCGTCACCCGGCGCCTCCCCTGACCACGGTCTGGTGACGCTGCCGCGAGCAGGACACGCCGATGCCCGTCAGCGGTGCTGACGGCCGCGCCGGCATCGCAGTGCCGCCGGTCCGAGGCAGGCGCTCTCCTGGAGCCAGGGCCGGCACCGTAAACAGGATCGTGCCCCCCCGTCGCGGTCCTGGGAAGAGCGCAAGCTCCGGTGCCGGCCCTGCATGCACTGGGCGCAAGTCCAGTCACCGAAGGCCGTTTACGGCTGTGGCGAACTCTTTCCTACCCGTCGATGCCTGCCCATCTGGCGAAGCCAAGCAGCGCACCGGATGGGTGTCGCTGGACGCGCAGGAGGGTCGCGGCTGTTTCGTGGACGCGCGGGCTGTGCCTGGTGTGCTGGGGGGCGATCTGACGCGCCGCTCGGAGCGAGGCGAGCGTTTCGGCGCGCTGGCCTGCCCAGAGCTGAGCGCGGGCTAGCTCGATGAAGTAGTGGGAGCGGCGTTCAGCGGGCACCGCGAGCGGTGGCTGCCACCCGGCGGCCTTCCGCAGCACCGCGTGGCTGTCACCCGTCTCTGCGGCCGCCGCTACCTCGTGTATCCGCACGCTCGAAGGCCCGAACGCGGTCCCGCGGTACACGGCGTCAGGGACGTGGCGGCCGACATCGCACGCTTCGGCCAGATGGGATTCCGCAGCTTCGGGCAGGCCGGCACAGGCGGCGAGGACGCCGGCGCGCATGTGCAGAGATCCGTAGATGGCGAGCGCGTCGCGCGAGCTGTCCGCAACCAGCGGCACGCTTGCGGCATCGAGTGCGCTGAGCCCCGCGGCGGGGCGCTGGTTCGTGAAAAACGTCTCGGCCCGCACGTAGGCGGCCACCCCGACGAGCGCCGGATCATCGGATCGCGCGGCTGCCCAGCGCACCAGCTCGATCGTGCGGGCGGAAAGATCAGGGTAGCCAAACTTATCTGAGATCGCGTCGGCTGCCCGGTATGCCAGTGCCAGCAGCCCGAATGCGGTCTCCTGGTCATGACCGGTGTAGCGGTGCACCGCGCGGGTCAGCCCGGCTATGAGCGTGGGGAGGGTCTCCGCGAGGCTGGTGTACTGGGCGGCGAGCCTGTGGGCAGTGGCCTTCTCCGTGGCGGCATGGAGATCCGGCAGTGGCGGGATGGGGCCATCATCCGGCAGGTCGTAGCAGTCCAGGGCACGCCTGATATGAGGGATAGCCCGCGCTGACCCGGCTGCCAGCCGACCGAGCCCCATCCGTGGGCTCTGAGCCGTCCAGCAGGTTGAGCGCGCGGGCGATCGATGACCAGACTCCAGGCGTGACCGGGCGGGCGCCCTGCTCTATCTTCCGCAGCAGGCTAGCGGAGATGGCGGCGGCCTCTGCTAACTGAGCCTGGGTCATACGACGGAGCTTGCGGGCGGCTGCGATCCGCTCGCCTACGCCGCGGGCGCCGCCTGGTGACATGCCGACTCCGTTCTGTACGGCTCCGGCACGACTGTACCCACCCGATAGCCGACTGTGAACATGGAGACTGGCTGCCGCGATCGGCGTGAGCAGCGATCAGGCCCGGACTGCCTGGATCAGGGCAGGCAACTCGGTGAGGGAATCGATGCGCCAGTCGGCCAGCTTATGCACCTTCGGGTCCTCGGCCCACAGGTATCCCCATGGTCCCCGGCGGATGAACGCGGTGCGCAGCCCCGCCGCCTTGGCCGGCTCAAGATCATTGTCCCGGTGGTCCCCGACGTAGACAATCTCGTGTGGCTGGCCCGGCGAAACGTCGATGACGTGTGCGAAAAATGCAGGGTCCGGCTTGGCGACACCCCACTCGGCGGACGTGGCCACCAGGTCGGCGGGCAGGTCCAGGTCCCGCAGGATCTGGCCGGCCCGTGCCGTCCGATTGCCGGCGATGCCGACCCACAGCCCCATCTGGCGCAACCGCGACAGCGCCAGGCGGACGTCGGGATAGAGGTCTTCCTCGCCGTACTGCTCACCGGCACCGGCGTCCTCGCGGCGCTGCCGTTCGGCGGCCAGGTCGAAGCCCGGCCAGAAGTACTGAAAGGCCTCGGCGTTGTTGCGGCCTTCCGCGGTGACCGCTCCTAGGACTGCGGAGAAAGTGTGGCGGGGCACGCCGAGCCGCTGCGCGCCGCCAGGGCGACCACGGTCGGCGCCTTGAGCGATGCGGCACCCCCCCCAAAACGGAACCGCCGGCTCATTGCCGCGTCGGCCGCCTTGCCCGTGCCGCTTTGCTCGGCGTTCGCCTCGCTGCCCGGCGCCCCCGCCGGCTGCTCCTGAATGCCGTCAGCATCGCCATCACGCACGTGAGCACGGCCATCAGCGTGGCGACGGCGACCGTTCCGCAACATCGAAGCGAGGCCTCCGCCACCTACACGACCTACGCCGCTCCCTGCTCGACCGGCCTCGCCAGCCCCGGCCACGCACCGTCACCGCAACCAGGCCGACGACGCCGACACTGTCAGCACCACCGCATAGCCTCACCACGAAGCCGGAACCTCGCCCGACGATTTACACCGGATTCCGGACGCCACCGTCGCGTGAAGCAGTGGGGGACGCCAGGGCTGCTGTCATGACTGGCGCGTAACATTGAGCATGTGAGCGAGGCAGTGTTTACCGTGCAGGCCGAGGACCAGCCGTCCTGGGCGGAGATTGTGCGCCATGCTGAGCACGGGGAGTCAGTATCGGTGATCGCGCACGGCGACCACGTGGCTGAGATCGTCCCGTCCGGGGAACTCGACCGGCTCCGCGAGACGATCGAGGTTCTGTCGGACAGCGAACTGGTGCGTGACCTGCGGGAGGGACTGGCGGACGCACGCGACGGACGTGTCTTCTCCGCCGACCAGATCGCCGCTGACCTGGCCGCGCGCCGCGATGTCGGCGGATGAGCGAACCGTCGCCGTACGCAATCGACTTCGCCCCTGCCGCCCGTCGCGGGTTAGCCCGGCTCCCGCTGTCGGCCGCGACCGCTCTGCATGAGCACTTGACCGGTCCGGTGGCCGGTAATCCGCACCGGCTGGGCAAGCCGCTGGAAGCACCCTTTGACGATGTCTGGACAACCCGGCGCGGCGACTACCGCGCCCTGTACTCCATCGATGACCGGAAGCACACCATCACTGTCCTGGCGGTTGCCCACCGCCGTGACGCCTACCGGCCACGGTGATGAACAACCGCATCCTGCTGTGGTGAGCCGACCGATCGGTACCCCGGTAGGTCGCGCAGCGCCAGGTGAGGGCCATCGAAGGGGGTACCGATGTCTCGGTCGGTGGGGCGAACGTACCAGCATGCGAACCGCGACGTGGTGGTTGAAGGTGACCCGCTGGCCGTGCGTCTACACAGGTCACGGGCCCGAAAATGAGACGTTGCGATCAGGTCAATGGGTTGCACCAACGTGGGCCGGAGAACCGGGAAAAATCGGAGTCGTTCGAATACACGTCGGCGTTGTATTCGAGCGTGAGCTCCGCAAGTTGAACGTCCGTCGTAGGTTGCCACCGGTCGCGACACGGTGCAGGAGGTTGAAGGCAATCTCAGCATGCCGCGGGCCAGGGACGATGTGGCTGACAGACGTGGGCTGGCCGAGCCAGGCGAAACGTATCCCATAGCGGCATCGACCAGCGGCGGAGATAGCACTCGCGGGTCCGTCGCTATCCGGATGAACCCGAAAATGGCCAGGGAAGCGAGGCCGATCCGATCGGCGCATCAAGACGCCGTGCTGTGCCGATATCCGGCGGAGCCCTTGATCCCGCCCAGCCGCCTCCGGCCTATACGAACACCTGACCGGCCCACTCGCGGAAGCACCTGTCGGCCTGTCTCGGATGCCGTTGCGGTCAACCTTGGTGGTCAGCTTGCTGGAGCTTCTTGCGGAAGATCGCGGCGCGGCGTGTGTAGGCCATGCGGCCTTCGTAAAAGGGCACCGAAAGGAGGCTCTGGAGGTTGGTATCGAGCGTGGCGACTTTTGCGCCCTGGTCGCGGCCAGCCTCCTCGACAGCTGTCATCAGTGCTGTGCCGATGCCCGATCTGCGCCATCGCGCCTCGACTGCGAGCGCGCTGATCGTCAGCCGGTGCGAGGCGAGATCACGTTGCAGCTGCCAGCGAGAGTCTGCCCTGGGCGGCTCCACGGCAGCGTGGACGAATCCCACCACGCGGCCGTCGCGCTCAGCTACGAGCCACAGCATGCCCGGTGGGCGGTCTTGCGCCAGGGATTGCTCGAACCAGTCCACCAGGCCGTCAGGATCGGGCTCCCGGCCGACATCTGGGTCCAGGTTCTGCATATGACGGCCTGCATCAGTCCAGGCAGTTGCGCAGCCAGCTCCGTCACCGGGTCACGCATTGCGGATGACTAAGCCCAGCGGCGGTGGTCCTGGTGCTGGTGCTGGTGCTGGCACGAGACCATCTTGCCACTGGCGCAGCGGCCAGCCGCCGCGGCCGGGAAGCGGCATTGGCGCTCGGCAGCGGGGTCTGGCGGGCGGGCACCTTCTTTCAGCCAAGAAGATGGTGGCGGCCGGTCACCACGACAGCCGATCGCGGCCTAGGGTCGAGATAGGCACGCCGAGCCGGCGGGTCCGTGGAAGGAGACGCGATGAGCGCACAGCAGCGGGTTGGCGCAGCTGCCGATCTCCCGCCGGGCAAGGTGGTGGGCGCGGGGCGTTATGCCGTTGGGAACGCCGGTGGGCGCTACTTCGCGGTCACCCGCCGATGCCGGCACCTCGGGGCTGACTTGGCGGGTGGCAGTATCGATGAGAACGGCTGCCTGGTGTGCCCCTGGCACCACTCGGCCTACGACGTCGGGACCGGCCGGATGGTCCGGGGACCGCAGGGGATCTTCGCCAAGGTGCCCGGCCTGGACTTCGGGTACCGCATGCTCACGCGGGTGCTGCCACTCGGGCGGGCGCCGGTGACCGAGCGCGACGGCGAGCTCTACATCGGTGGCTGAGCCTGCTGCACGGCCGTCCCGGGACGGTGAAACATGCCGCGGTGCCTGGGGCTCCTGCATGACTTCGCATAGTGCCCAGAGAACCGGACTGGATTCGCGCGAGCCAGCCGGCCAGCCACGACGGGCACGGGATCGCGGTGTCGTTGATGGCGCGGTGATCCTGGCCATGCTGTGCCCGGCCAGCCGCTGCGCGAACATCCACCGGGCGACCGGCGCGGTCACCGGCTCTTGACGCGGTCCAAGTCGGCCGCCGCCCAGCAACCCGGCCCGCGGAGCCCACTGGCCCCTGATTCAGCGATCAGCGATTGCCGCGAGAGAACGCCGGGGTCCGGGGCATCAGGGGGTTGCAGCGCACCTGAAACCGACCGATGTGCTTGCGACGTCCGGGGTGAAGCGGCGGCGCATCGTCGAGGTGGTGAAGACGTGATCGTCGAAGATGCCGCCGCCCCGGGTGATGCGTTGGGTGCCGCTCGCGGGGCCCTGCGGGTTGTGCGCAGGCGAATGCGCATAGTAGTTCCCGCTGTACCAGTCGGCGACCCATTCCCACACGTTGCCGGCCATGTTCAGCACGCCGTACGGGCTTGCTCCGCCCGGAAACGCGTCGACGGGCGAGGTATCGGCGTAGCCGTCGTCGTGTTGCGCATCACGCCACGGCAGGTTGCAGTTGCGATCGCAGTAGTTGAGCCGGCTCGGGTCGAACTGCTGCCCCCACGGATACATGCGCTGATCGGTCCCGCGGGCCGCCTTCTCCCATTCCGCCTCGGTGGGCAGACGGGCTTTGCGCCACTTGCAGAACGCTACGGCGTCGGCATACGTCACCCCGATCACGGGGTAGGAGGCGAACGCATTGTTGCCGAAATAGTCCTGCCGGGTCTCCGAGCTCGTCCGCTCGGGGGCCGGGCAGGCACCGCTCGCCACACACGTGCCGTATTGGGCGTTCGAGACCTCGAAGCGATCGATGGTGAACGTGTTCAGGTACACGCGATGCGCTGGCCGCGCGTCGGGCAGTCCCTGGTCGTCACCCATGACGAACCAGCCGGCCGGAACCGTGACTGACACGTGACCATGCCCGCCCTGGCTGACGCCGCGGCGCCCGTATCGGGCTGGGGCGACGAGCAGGCGACGGCCCCTGTCGCCACCACGACGCAGCCGAGCAAGCCCGGAAGGATAAGCCCTGCCCGGCGAGAGATGGTCCCCACGACGCAGTTTCTCCTCGCTCGCTCAAACGATTCGGCCTTGCCGGTGTGTTCGGCCGCGATGACCGGCCGAAGGCCCCTGCCGGGCACCTGCATGCCCGGCAGCGCCTTCGGTCCGGGGACGTCGGTGGCCTTTAGTACGGCGTTAGCCCGTAGCCGAGCGGGAAGAGCGGTGTCTTTCCGTCGCCGCTGTTAATGGGCTCGTCGGTGACGGCGTTCGGCCAGCTCACGGGGAGCTTGCCGGTGTAGCCGGCGCCAAAGAGGTCATCGGTGATGCCTCCGCCCTCAGTGCCCGGCAACCAGGCCGCCACGAACGCGTTTGCCTTCGGCAACTGGTCGCCGATGATCACCGGTCGTCCCGAGTAGAGGATCGCGATGCACTTCTTCACGTGCTGGCAGAGGTCGGAGAGCTGGGTGGAGTTGTCACTTCCGAAGGCGAGCGACGAGCTGTCTCCCTTACCCTCGGCGTATGGCGTCTCACCGCCCACCCAGATCCCGATGTCGCCGCTGTAGTTGCCCTTCGTGCGCGTGCCGACGTTCTGCACAGTGATGTTCGTG
>WNFG01000454.1_pt1 | contig 35082 bp, 31 predicted proteins | sample 5400431 | NCBI WGS metagenome assembly WNFG01 (sample SAMN13153346, study PRJNA577476) | soil metagenome | isolation source: 120 cm saprolite under Douglas fir tree site 2 hole 3 replicate 2 | place: USA:California | collected 2015-04-18
CAACTCCGATAATGAGTTGGCGAGGGATCATTGTGCGGCCCCCAGACTGTCGCGCGCGGCGGCGATGGCAGTGGCTACGGCGCTGGTAACGAGCTGCTGGTAGTCAGGGGCGGTGAGTTGCATCACGTCGGAGCCCTGGGGCGCGAGCTCCACGGCGAGGGCGGCAGCCGTCACGTTATTTAGCGGGCGCAGTGGCGCGGTCAGCGTGCGAACCGGGATCTGCCGCTTTTGCATCTCGGTCGCCACGCTTGCGGCCGTGTTCTGACTGAGTGGCAGGAAATTGCGTTGCGAGGTCGTCCAGGAGCGAAATGGGCCGCGGTCGTCACCGCCGTAAGGAAGCAGCGCGGTGTAGATACGCACGCCATGTCCGATCGAAGCGGCGTGAAGTGAAATATAGATCGCGGCGTGGTTGGTATTAGAAAGGATCGCGCGCTGTTCGAGCGTAGGGTTGGCATCGGAGTCGCGCAGAACGAGAGTGGAGATGCCGCGACTCTCCAGTTCCTGGCGCAGACTGCGCGCGAGTACGAGGGTCACATCCTTTTCGACGAGCGTACTGCTTAGAGTTTCACCGCGATCATCCCCGCCATGCGCCGCGTCTATGACGGCGAAGTAATGGCGGGTAGCCGGTGATGCGGGCGCATTGGGCACGCTGCTGGATTGCGCCGGCGTTCCGGAAGTGCCAGGTGCAGAAGATGGCGGCGGGTTTTGCGCGGCTGCCGAGGTCGGAGAGATGGTTACTGTGCGACCGTCGCTGGAAAAGCTGGCGATGACCGGCGCGGTGGCGTTCACCGTGATGACGGCTGTCCCGTTACTCTCGCTGTAAGTTGCTGAGGGGATCGTCTTGCTGCCGAACGTGAGCGTTGGCGACGCGGGCGCAACCACGGGCTCGCGGCCAAAGGTCAGGCGCAACGCTCCGGGTTCGGTAGAGACGAAAGGATTAACCGGCGAAGTGAAATGGAAAACCAGCCGGGGAGGATTGTCCGAGCCGAGCGAAGCGGTGAAGTGAGTAGCTACGCTGCCGATGAAGAGGCGTCCTGAATCTTCGTGAAGACTCACCGGCCCACCTAAAAAGCGCGGCAACACGAGGCCGAGCGCCGCGACAGGAATGAGGCCGCGGCCGTTTTCTACGACGAAGGCGGCTGGGAGGTCGGCGTCTCGTCCCTGTATGCGGACGCGATTTTTGCCGGCCTGAAAGTCGCCTTCTACTTTGTTGTTGTAGCGCAAGCGCCAGCGTAGGCCGTCGGATTTAGCATTGACGGGACCGAGCGGCTCGAGAAGTTCAAGGAGGCCGACATAGTCGCGGCCGTCGTGTTGCACCATCGGCAGCGAGTAGTTCGCGGCGGTGGAGTAGACAGAGAGATGCTTTTCCGGAGGAGCGCCGGAAAGCATGGTCGCGCAGAGCAGGATCGCGCAGAGCATGATCGGCACAGAAACAGCGAGACTCGGCATGCCGCGGCCCGGAACGCGCGCCCTCCGGACAGCCGGAGGGTCGCCGGCGCGAAGGGTCTGCCTAGTCCAGCGCATAGATTGTCAGGCCGCTCAGTAGCTTGGGATAGAAGTCGGTTGATTTTTGGGGCATGACTTCGCCCGCGAAGGCTACGTCGCGTACCTGCTGGACTCGGCAAGGATTCATGAGGAAAACAACGTTGGCGTTCCCTGAGCGAACTTGAGCCAGCGCTTCCGCGGCATCGCGCACATAGGAAATATTCTGCTGGTTGCGGATCGATTCCTCTGAGAGCTTCAGCACTCCTTCCAACAAACGTTTGTGCAGTTGAACCACGTCGAGAGCCTGCTGCCGCTCTGAGAGGCCGGCAAGTTGTTGTCCATCGGCCTTGGGTTTGTGCAGAAGGAACGCACGATTGGCGGTGACCGCGAGCAGAGCGGGTCCACCTGAGCCTTTCTCGCGAAGAATTGTGGCAGCGCCCGGGGCATCAAGCGCCGAGGCAATCTCCTCTACCTGAAAGTAATCACGACTGGAAGTCTCGAAATCGTCAGCAGAGAAGGATGCCAGGCTGTGCACGACGCGGTGCGTGGGCAGGACCAGCAAGCCCGGACTGTTCATGTTGACGAAGGTCATCATGACGAATTCGTGCGGGGCATCCTTACTACTATTGGCGGACCCCGCACGGCATTCGTTGCGATAATTGAGTGCAGTCTCGTAGCGGTGGTGACCGTCGGCGATGATCAGCTTTTTGTCTCGCATCTTCGTCCGCACCGAATCGATCAGGGCCGCGTCGGAGATCTGCCAGACACGGTGCACGACTCCGTATTCGTCGGTCAGTTCAATCGTGGGAGTGGAATGAGCCCTGCCACTGACCACGGAATCGATTTCACCGGAGTCTTCATAAAGCATAAAAAGCTGACCGAAATGGGCGCGGGTGGCGCGAAGCAGGTCCAGACGATCGGCCTTGGGCTTGGCCAGAGTTTGCTCGTGGCGGTACACGACCTGGGCCGAATAGTCCTCGAGACGGCCTACGGCGATAAAGCCAAGACGCTCCGATTCGGCGTTTGTGCCGGGGGCGGCGAAGCGTTGCGAATAGGCGTAGATAGAGGGCGCGGAGTCCTGTTGCAGAACCTTCTGACCACGCCACTCGCGGAAGTACGACGCGGCACGCGTGTATACATTGTGCTCTGTATTGTCATCTGGGTTACGGCGGCCGAGGATGATTCGTACCAGGTTATATGGGCTGGCAGCGTAGTAGCGATCTTGCATCGCCGGGGAGATTTTGTCGTAGGGCTGGGTGACCGCCTGCGAGACATGTTGAGGGTGATAACGAAGCGCGCGAAAAGGAAGTATGTCTGCCATTGGAAGTCTATGATTGTAACAACATTAGCGGCATTCACCGGGAACGGGGCGCCGGATCGGGCGTCCGGGCGGACTGGGCGCGGCATTGGCGATTTGGGAATGTCACTAATTTTTGACAAAAACTTTGTTTCGCTCCCGGAAAGCTGTGATACTCTCACGGGCATTGAGGTATTTATGGCCCGCCTGAAAGCTCGGCGCAGGTCATCTCGCGCAAGGGCCCAAGTTCTGAGCGACGTTCGAAGGGACGTTGAAAGAGACGTTCGAACCCCGCCGCCGACCCTGTCCTGGGATTCGAGTTCGATCCGGCTGTGCACGTTCGCTTCTTCGTTAATGACTTTTTCACGATGGCCGCTCGTCGCGATCATCTTGTGTGCCATCGCTTCCCCGGCGTTTGGACAAACCGACGTCAACGATGTGCACGTGGTGCCGCGCGAGATTGAAAAAACGAAAGACGTCCCCAAACAACAATTGACGAGTTCCGGGCTGACTACGCACGTCCGTCCCATGAAAGTGGATGTGGACCTGGTGCTGGTGCCGGTGACCATCACCGATCCGATGAACCGGCTCGTGACTGGCCTCGAAAAACAAAATTTTCAGCTCTTCGAAGGAAATTCGGCGCAGGATATCCGAACGTTTTCGAGCGAGGATGCCCCCGTGTCGCTGGGCGTGATCTTCGATTCGAGCGGCAGCATGAGCAGCAAGATGGAGCGGGCGAAAGAGGCGGTGATCGAATTTTTCAAGACCGCCAACCCGCAAGACGAATTCTTCCTGATCACATTCTCCGACGAGCCTGAGGAAGTGAGCGACTTCACCAGTTCGGTCGACGATCTGCAGAACCGGTTGATCTACGCGGTACCGAGAAAGCGAACGGCGCTGCTGGACGCCATCTACATGGGCGTCAGCAAGATGCGCCAGGCCAAGTACCCGAAAAAGGCGCTGCTGATCATTTCCGATGGGGGCGACAACCACAGCCGCTACACCGAGGGTGAGATAAAGGCCTTGGTGAAGGAAGCGGACGTGATGGTCTATGCCATTGGTATTTATGACCGCTCCTTTGCAACCGCCGAGGAACGGCTGGGCCCGGCGCTGCTGAGCGATATTGCAGAGTTGACGGGCGGGCGCGCATTTACCATCGACAATCTCAACGATCTTGCGGACGTGGCGACGAAGGTTGGAATTGAACTGCGCAATCAATACGTGCTGGGATACCGTCCGAGCAAAGTCGTGCGGGACGGCAAATGGCGTAAGATAAAAGTGAAGCTGATGCCACCGAAAGGATTGCCGCCTCTACGCGTGTATGCACGGATGGGATATTACGCGCCTGCGGAATAACTGGGGCGCGAAAGCTTTTCTACTTCTTCTAACGTTTCTCCTCTGGGCTGGAGCGCCGGCGGAGATTTCTGCCCAGTCCCAGTCTGCGCCGCCTGCAAGCGATTCCAAACCTTCAGAAACGCCCGCTGCTCAAGCTCCCGCAACCGCCCCACCCGCACAGGAAAATCAGCAGAAACCATCTGGCGATAACGGCGTCTTCGTTTTTCGCAAGGATGTCGACGAGGTTTTGCTGCACGCCACGGTCGTAGACGACAAGCTGCACATCGTAACTAACCTCGATAAGACAGCGTTCACCGTGTTCGAGGACGGAAAGCCGCAGAATATTGTTTCCTTCCGGCACGAAGACATTCCGGTTTCGATCGGAATCGTAATCGACAACTCCGGGTCGATGCGCGAGAAGCGCGCCAAGGTAAACCAGGCTGCGCTGAATCTGGTGCGGGCGAGCAATCCGCAGGATGAAGTGTTCGTGGTGAACTTCAACGATGAGTACTACCTGGACCAGGATTTCACCAACGATCTGCTGAAGTTGAAAGAAGCGCTGGAGAAAATTGACGCCAAGGGAGGCACTGCACTGTACGAGGCCGTGGTGGCCTCGGGCGATCATTTGAAGAGAAACGCGAAACTGGAGAAGAAAGTCATTCTGGTCGTCACCGACGGCGAAGACAACGCCAGCCGCGAAACTCTGGAGCAGGCCGTCAAGCAGTTGCAGCAGGAAAATGGGCCGGCGGTATATGCCATCGGAATCCTGGGCGACGAAGAACATCCCAAGCGGGCCAAACGCGCATTAGAGATCATTACGCAGAGGACCGGTGGATCGGCGTTTTTCCCCAAGAATCTGGATGAGGTCGACGCGATCAGCCGGAGCATTGCGCACGACATCCGCAACCAGTACACGATTGGATACAAGCCGAGCAATCCCAGGACGAGCGGCGGCTTCCGGCAGATTCGTGTCGACGCCCGAGCCAAGGGACACAACAAGCTCGTAGTGCGAACCAAGAGCGGGTACTACGCGGGCGGGCAGGGTGTAGCGTCGGGAAGCAAATAAGCTCGGCAAAGCCTCTGGAAAAACATCGCAGTTGTGACCTTGTCATCGCAGTTGTCACCTTGTCATCCTGAGCGGGTGATAAAACTTCTATATCCGATTGTTTTAATTGCAGATAGTGTGACAATTTTTGGCTGTGTAGGAACTGTGCAGGCAAACCGTGCAAATTTCAGCCAATTTTCGCTGCCACAAATCCCTTGGGCACGAGGAACTGGCTCGGCCAAGCTTTCGAGTTCGTCCGCGCCGAATTCTTTCGACCTTTTGCCGGCCATCTGAACGGAGAACACCGACTGCTCCCGCATCGCGTACGCGCGTTCGCCGGATTCTACCAACCATCGCGCTCACAGCCCAATTTCTAAAGTCCTTCGATTTGCCGTCAGCGTTTCTAAGGTGGAGTTAGCGGTCGAACCCCTTCTCCAAGTCGCTGGAATTCTTGCCGTGCACCTGCAATTTGCGCCTGGGTATAGTTCTCATCCTCCAGAGCACTGCCGTTTGGCTCCTGAACTCCGACAGCGACCTCCTCAACCGGACGACCATATTTGAAGGCAATTGCGCTCTGGATTAACGGCATTCTCAATTCATTGCGCCAATTAGATCGTCCAGCGCCTAGAATAACTGCGCGATATCCAATGTCAGTGATGTCCAGCCGGGAAATAAGACCACCTAGATCGAGAAAGCCCCCGATCGAGTATGCAAGTCGAATATTGCTGTCGGCAACGATGATTCCTGACCGCCGGTGCCAGCGGATGTAGCTCTCAAACTCTGCTTCCAAATCGTCAATCCGCTTCTCATTCGTAAAGTTTCGGTCAATCATTTCGCGCAAGTGCGAACGTGCTGCACGTGCGCTATTCGTTCGATGGTAACGATGAATTGCATTTAGCAGGGCTTGGCCATATCCAAAAGTGCGGAATGCAGTGGCAGACTGCCGGCCTTGCCACCACGTCCTTGGTGAACGTCTGCAATCTTCGAGTTCTCGATGAGAGATCTTCATTGCAAAGCGGCGGCTAAACCTGGATACTTCGACAACACCGCGCGAGTCTGCTGCGCTGCCCGACGATACATGGTGATGGTGGAAGCTTGATCAATATTGGGGGAATACAACTCTGGCCACTCATCGATCAAATCCGCATCGCTCATCGTTTCAAACTTGCGCGAAAACTCACATAAATCCGCAAGGTTCCTTCTCGCCTCATCATCTGCATCCATTGTCGAGAAGCTCTGCGCAAACGCATCTCTTCCGTACGGTGTAGGATCATCGCCGTGCGTTTCAATCGCCACACGCCTGATCATGCATGGAACACATTCTCCGCAGTGGGTCACCCCCTCCGGAAGGCGAGCACTACGCCAACAACTGCTCGTGACCGCTACAGCGTCGCGCATCCCCGTCCAGATCCGCTCGACCACTTCAGCTTTCGTGAGCGATACGTAAGGATTTGAGATCCGGTAGGTGCCCGCCAAAGCGGTGGAAAGAATGGTCTGCATAGAATCGAGCAGGTCTGGGTGAGCGGTGTGGGTTGAAAACGCACCGATGCGAGCTGTGCTCAGCGGCAGATGAATGGCCATCTGTCCATTCTCCGCAATCATCAGCAAATCACGGCGACCAAGCCGACGCGCAACCAACGCGGCAAGAATCAAGAACATGAATGAGCGTGTTCGTTGGCTTCCCTCAATGTCGTGGTCAAAACCCGGTACATCTCGTGATGACACGAACAATTGGTAATGTGGAAGCGAAATACCCGAATCAGAAAGCATACCTGCGAGACGTTCTTGAACATTTCGTGTCTGCCGTCCGCGCGTTATGTGACTGACGAGCGCGAGCGGCCCAGGATTGCCGAACTCTATCGCTGCAGCCAATGAATCTAGCCCGCCGGAAAACAGGAGTACTTGGCCCTCCTGCCTCTGGCCCCCTGCGAATGCTTCAGTGGCACCGTCGTGTTGTCGTAGTTCAATGTGCCAATAATCGTTTGACAGAAAACGCAACGCGTCCTCGATGGAGCCGGCAAGCGGTTGTAAACGACCTGCATTTACGACGGGAATCGAAAGCTCTAGGCGTCGTGCGAAATCCTCTCGTTCACCACGCGGAGTACCGCGATCCACGCTAAAAACACTCGCTGCAATTAACAAGAGATCGAGTTCAAGGCTGGTTGCGGTACCAAAGCTGTTCTGAAACTCTGTCGCCCCGGTTATAACGTGCTGATCCGCACGCAAGTGAATGCCGGGCTGGGACGAATCGTCTGTGTCGCGGTAGATAAAGTACTGCGACATCATCGCGCCCCTCTCAAAACCACTAATGCCGACTTGACAAAGGAAGCCCATCCTTCGGCGTCGGTCCGAGGCATAGCAATCTTCGATACCTGGTCCCGAGTGACTCTAGTGATTGCATTTTTCAGTTCGATCGCCGACGAGGTGTTCTGGACCCTACCAGCCGCACCAACGAAACTCGGCAGGTCGCGCGAAGCATAGTAGGAACTCGCGTCAGCAAAAAAGTCCGCAGCAAAACCCGCCGCACCTGTGCCGCGCGCAATGGCACGCGCCAGCGCCCGCCTTCCAATTTCGACGCCCAAACCTGCCCGGTGCTCTCGCTGATTGGCCGCATCGTACTCGCGGAGCGCTACTTGAACATTTCGGCTCGTACCTGCGAGCTCACATGCAACGGCCAGTGTTCTTTGGGAAAAATCGTCTTCGAGTCGCGGGCCTCGGTCTGCGTATGCTGCTCGCCAAAGCTCTCTCGCCTGGCGCTCGACGGGAATATCAGGCCGACCGACCACAGCAAGAAACGGCTTCCACGGCGGAATGTCAGGTGAACGGACGTTCTTAGATGTGCCCATCTATGTGTCAATAGCGCTCGGTATCGGCGCGTCTCAATTCGGACTGAAAATCTCGCACGTCGATCAGACCACCCGAAAACAGAGAACGCCAATGTACAGCGGTTCGGAGGTCTGGTCGCTGGGAGAGTAACGTGACCATCTGGCCCAATAGCGTAGCTGGCAAGAATGCCACCGGGACACCGGTTTCAGCAAGAAACTGCTTTGAGACGCCGTTCAATCCACTAGCGTCTTGCTCAAACGCGGGCGCAACTAGCACTGCCGCGAATACTTCATTATGGCCTCGCTGGCGCAGCCGTTGCATCCGAGCATATTCGATTAAAGGTCTCAATTCTGAAATCGACGCACTGAAAGTGCCCGCAGTAGCTTTGGCATCTACAACCAAAACTGCACCGTCGGGGATTTGAGTGATCATGTCGCTGACGCGCTGGCCTCGTTTGCGTGCGCCCATTCTACGCACCTTCCTGCCGAACACCAACTCAAAGCCGTCAGCAACAAGATCCTCGAACAATCGCCATGCTTCACCCGTCACTCCGACCGGCAACCTATTACTTCCGGTCGTTAGTAAATTGTTTTCATACTCGGGAGTCAGCGCCCTCCAAGACGGGACAGCACCTCCAAGGGCATCCAGGAAGTCCACCCATCCAAGCTGCAGCTCAGTGGCCGTAGCTCCCACCAACACCAAAGACCTGCCCTCCCGCCCTGCGATCCTCCTGAGCTCCTGTACGGTGTGTTCGGTAAACGAGTCAGCTTCCGTGATCGCAACTAGATAGCGCATATCGGACGCGAGGACTGATGTTTTATGGCAGAGGATCTCAATGTGTGTGGGTTGTCGCCTGCTGTTTTCAATCGCGTATCCAGCAAGCAGCAGAGTACGCGCTGCAAGTGCAACATTCGGATTTTCGTAAGCAAAGCCAGCAGTCACGATTGTGGGTGTAGAACCGAATTAGACCACAGAAGAGATTTCCCGTTCTGACCAGCAGAACTGTATGAACTGATCAACTGTCGCGAACAATCGGAGATCATGATATCGCGGTCCCGTTCCCTATGTCCGACCTTTGAAGATGAATATTGGCAGCTAGGACAGGCGGTCGTGATCACCATCGCGATTGATCCCCTGTTGAAACTAGGGAAGCGCTGGCGGCCAAATTCCTTTACCCACAGATCACGAGCGATACGGAAGTTAACTGCGAACGCACCTATCCCGGCAGCCGTGCGGTACGTCAAGTTCTTCGCTATCGCCTATCATACGATTCCGATTCCCAAACTGTGGCCTTGCTCCTCTTCGGAAGGCCGCACTTCTCGCACGGAAACTGGTTCGGTCTTCGGTTCTGTCGCCTGCTCTTGCACCTCAGTTGCTGTCCGTTGGGGATTTTCCCGACTGAAGCTGCAGGAAAGCTTGCTTCCATCATTCGTATAGATGTGAGCGTCGTATTGAGCGCGCGAAACCGATACGTATGCGAAACGGCTGTTAACCAGCAGTTCGCTCTTATCTGTGTCCACGTGAATCAAGACTCGGTCCGCGGTCTGTCCCTGGCTACTGTGGCTGGTGACGGCGTATCCGTGGTCGAGATGCGGATGCTCTCGGACATTGAATTGAACTTCGCGACCGGAGTCCATCCGGATTTCGAGATTGCCGGACTCGCTGACTCGTTCGATAGTACCGAGTTCTCGGTTAGCAACTTGGAGTTCCCTCGACGGGGCCGTGAACTGAACGCGGTCGCCTTGTGAGAATTCGCGGTGAACTTCTTGGTACACTGCCACACCCGACAGCCGTCGCGGATCGTAGGTCTGTTGTGTGCCATTCTCGCGCTCGATTGTGATACGGTTTTCGCGAGCGTCCACTCGATCCACTCGGGCGTATTCGCCAGGGTCGATCCCCAGAACCTTACTTCCACGGGTATAGCGCACCAAGTCGCCCTCTCCGTATTGTGCGGCCCACTGCCGATCTGCGCCGGTCATCTCCTGGCGCGAGTCGAGCACTCGGAGCTCGTGGGCCTCTGGACTCACGACGCCGCGGGCCTGCATTTCACGGTGGATCAGATTGTTCAACTCGCGTCGCGACTCATTGTCGGGCGAGATGACCAACGTGCCTTGAGGCTCTCGCGCGTACTCACGCGCGATTGCACCTAGCCTCTCTTCGCAGACCACAATCTCATGCACGCGGCCCTGCTGGTCGAGATTCGCTACCGCTCCGAACACATCACCGCGGGCAAGCTGCTCCACGGCTTCCTTGAGTGCCGGTTCTTTCTGCCGCATGATTTCGTCCAGACGCGCGGTTTGCATCCCTGCCTCTTGTAGCTGCCGATAGGGTCTGCCCGCTTCCACCGCCTCATGTTGCCGCTTGTCGCCGACCAAAAGCACACGGTCGTCGCCGTGCAACCGATGCAGGAGCTCGTTCATTTGTTTCGTACTCGTGAGACTCGATTCATCCAGGATGTAAAGCCTCTTCTGTTCGTCGGGTTGCTCGTCGCGGACTAGATGGCGCTGCAAGGTTCTTGATTCGATACCTGATTCCGCCAATTTTTGCGCGGCGCGCGACGTGGGTGCGAGTCCGAACACCTTGTAGCCTTCATACTCGGCGGCCTCGCGAACCGCAGCGAGAGAAGTGGTTTTGCCGGCGCCCGCCACGCCCTCAAGACCGGTGATTCTGTCGTGGCTCGTCAAGATTTGCTCAACGGCCGCCCGCTGGCTGGTGCTCAAGTGTGGGTGCTTCCCCTCGATCTGACGCCATGTCCCGGAGGTCACCAACGGGCTATCCAGATTCTGCCCCCTTCGCATCTCAACGACTGTGTCGCGCTCATAGCCAATCATCTGTTCCGTAGTGAACGCGCGGGCCGGCGATTTGCTCTCTACTTCAATCAGGCTACCTGACTGGACGCGCTTGTCGAACCTATCTCGTATCTCGGCGAAGCTCGCTTCGCCCATCGAACGCTTGAGAGCATCACGCATCAGCTCACGCTCGTCGGTGACAGCGTGGCGCTCTAGATTTTTCTCTTGTGCGTAGGTCAGAGCCGATTCGAGATGCTGCTGCTTTTGCGGCGGCTCTTGTTCGACCTGGCGTTCATGGGCTGCGCGGATCACTTGCTCCGGCTGCTGGCCGAACTGCGCGGCCACATCGCGGTGCTTTTGCTGCATCTCTGCGTGCGTGATGCCTGGCAGTTTGTCGTCACGCGTCTGATGCGCTGCAATTTGTGCTGCTCCTGCGCCTCTCACACCTTGTTGGTCGAGGTACTTCCGGATTTGCTGACTCCGTGGACTAGAGGCGTCCAGATACTCTGTCGTGTATCCCCTAATCTCTGGCTGGCCACTTTTGCCCCTTTCAATGTCATAGCCCTGGTCTTTTAGCCGCAGAGCCAGCTCTGAGCGATAGATCGCAGTTGCATATTGTTGCGAGCGGTACAGTTCGTGAGGTTGCAGGGCCCGCGATTCGCCGTTCTGAGTTTCCGTGAGATTGAAGAACACAACGTGAGTGTGCAATTGCGGCGCAGCGTACCCGTTCACCGGACGCGCACTATCGTGCTCGAAACTGACCGCAATCCATTTACCGGTAGTTTCTGCCGGATGGTTTCCGCCGATCCGAGCCTGGACATATTTCTCCATTTCGCCAAGTGCTACCTTCACGCTTTCCCGATGCGCCTGGCGTACATGATCGTCTCCACCAACCAGAGCGGTTAACGACACGCTCTTAGGCGCGGAGAAGGTTGCATCCCACCCAGCGCGGTGTTCCATCGTGCTCACGGTCTCGCCGCGTGCACTAACGTATTCACGCGCGGTTTGGTGGCGCACTAGTTGTTCGCCGGTTACCGGGTGCTGCCCGTGCGCCAGTCGCCCGAAGTACTCTTCCCGCACTTCACCTTTGAGGCCCCATTCTTTGGCGAGCTTGCCGTGCCACTCGCCGCGTATACGGTCTCCCTCGGAGTAGTAATTCTCCTGGGGGTTCGCGAACTCCTCTTTGTGGTAGGTCTGCGCCTGGCCGGCACTCAGCGGCTTGGAGATGGTTAGCATGAATTACTCGAAGTAGGGTTCTTGTCCGGCGGCGACGCCTTTCGAGTTCTCCGGCTCGCGTGGCGTGATCCCTTGCGCGGCCGGAGTGTTCAGCTGCGGCGTCCGTTTGCCGATTTCAACCACCCGCGCTGTGACCTCTCTTGGGATGAATCCGGGTTGCGTTTTTACGGGAGCGAAATATGGAAAGCTGAACGGCACTACCAGATTGTCGACCTTAAGCAAAGCGTGCAAGCGCTGTAGTCCACTGATTTCCGATGGGAGCACTAGCGGCTCCGTTCGCCTTTCAGTGTGATAGCTCCGGGACTTGGTAATTTTGAGAGGATGCGTGTTCACCGTCTCCTTAACGCGTTCTATTTCTACTTCACCAATCGTGTCCGAGATCCACTTCGCCGCACGAGGCTCACTGGTATGCAAAAAGATTTTGGTGGCCGGCTGCGACAGCATTGCTTCAGCTTCGTGCCCGTAGCGCACTTCAAGTTGGCTCCGGCCTTGGAAACCGATCACGACGGGATTCCCGGATTTGCGATTCTCGGTCAACGCAGTGTGCAATTGCGGCAGTCGCTGTAGACTAGCAAGCTCATCAAGCACAAACCATGCGTGACGCATCGCAGGATCGCCCTGGTTCATCAATCGCAGCACTAACGTGTCCAGCCACAAGCTCATGAGGGGCAACAGCCGCTCGCGGAATCGAGGAGTCGAGGTCAGGAATATCCAGCCACTACGCCGTCGGGCCCATTCTTCAGTGGTCCATCGCTGCTTCGTCTCACTCTCCCTCGGCAAGAGCTTCAAACTGTCAGCAACCATGTTCAGCGCACCCAGCACACCGCCGCGCTGTGGGCCCGCACCGCGATAGATGAATGCCGTCAGTTCGGTGCCTTTCAAGAGGCGATCTAGTTCTTCCTCGTGGCTCATCCATCTGACCAGTTCCTCAGGCGTCGGCTTTAATGTGAGCAAGTGCGCGAAGATCTTCCGCGGACCGTCGACGAAGAATGTATTCTCGTGCGGCTTATCGGGGAACAACGATGTTGCCAGGGTCAACGCTTCCGCCTCATGCATCACTTCATCGGACGGCGACCAGTAAGGACAACGCGCGTCCAGGGGATTCAGAATCAGATCGCCGCGGGCAGGATTGAAAAAGTGCGGTGTGTGTTCGAGCGCCGGATCGTAAACGATGGCCGTTTCGCCCCGCTCGGCGATCTGCATCAGCACCCGCCGCTGTAAAACACTCTTTCCGGCGCCCGTGTCTCCCATCATCATCATGTGGCTACTCTCTAACGAGCGCGGAATTGACAGCGATTGTTTCGACTCGGTGGTCAGAAAGCTGATACCATCCGCACCGCTCCGTCGATTGAACTCTGTAACCGTAACCATCTCTGGCCCTTTGAGCCTTCTTCCTTCGTCTTTCTTACTGCGTCGGGCTCTGTCCCGTGGGATAGCGAAAACAAGCCCTAGCACGAGGAATCCTAGGGCACCGACCCAGGCAGGGCGTATCAGATCGTCAGGTGACTGGCCAGCGAAAATCTGCCCAGCCAGAATTTGCTTCATCTGCGCGTTGCTGTAAGGGACGGAATCAAGAAACAGCTGAACGGCACCTCGCTGCCGCGCCTGTTGGGAGAGTTCGAACGGAATCCCATGCTGTCCGCTGAGGTCTGGAACGAGGTCGGTATCACCTGCAAGGCTGTGATGCCCGTTCCGGTCAGATTTGCTTATCAGCCAGTAGTTGCCACGTGCGCTTGGGAATGTTTGTGTGGCCAAGTACTCATACCAGTACCAACGTTGCAGCGGTGTCCAAGCCCAGTACTCATAGACGAAGATCCCAAATCCCAGCACGCCGGCAATCAGAACCACACCGGCGCTCCGTATCGGCCATTTCCTTCGCCAAGGTTGGTAGCCGGTACCCTCTGAAGTCTTAATCACGGCTCACCTCACTCCCAACCGAACCCATTTCGGCTAGCTTTGTTTCGAATGTGTTGCTTGGTCCAGACGCTCACGTGCCTTCCGGACCTTGTCCGAGTCGGCACGGTCAATCAGCCGCTGCATCTCCTCGGGTGTCAGCCGTTCCCCGTTCGCCAGCTTGAACAAGACGTTAAGCAGGATGGTCCGGAGCGCAACCACCTCGGCCATGACCGCGTTGGCCTCGGGTGCCATTCCGTTCAGCTTCGCCGACTGGCCGTTCGCACTGGCCAGCATTACCTCGCGACACCACTCGCCTAGCGTCTTGGCTGACTTTTGGGCGGCTCGCTCCAATTGCGCGTACTCGTCCTCACTTACCTTCGTCCCGATCGACTTGATGCGGAGATTCGGCTTCACAATAGACCGTTCCTCTGGCCAAGCTCGGCATCCCAGCAAAATGAACAGGTTCGCCGGCGCTAACCCATCTCCTGCGGTATCCCCGCCAAGACTTAGCCTATTAGGCCCTTTTTCAACAAGTTCGCGTGCAGTAACCAAAAGTTAGCCTGCAGGACCCATCCTGGGGTGACGTGTCATTCTTCAGCCGCTGCGAAGCAGCGTTTCTCAAAACCCAAACCAAACCTGACCCCTATGGGCGTCCCCCAACAACAATCAGGCACACTGTTCAATCGGGGACCTGACTATCGAGGAACTGGCGAACTCTATTAGGAGCTCCCCAGTGCAGATGCGCTCAAGGGCGGAATACAGAAAACTGTGACAGCATGGGGAACCCCGCAGAGAAGTAGCTTGGAACATTTTACATTGGATTGTTTCCTTTGCAAGCAGGGAAAAAGCGGGGAGTTTCGCTCTTCCCTAAGGGCCTCGCTCGCCTCGTGAGCTCACGATTCCGCCGTAAGATACCTCTGCCCAAAAGAAAGGCGGAGGGATGAACCTCTTCGACGAAATATCGTCATGGCCAAGTCTGCACGCTCGACACGGAGCCGCTCCGTTGCTTCGAGAGCGGGAGCAATACCTCGCAACGATGCTCAAACGGGGCGTCAGCCGAATCGTTGTACGGTCTACCGCAGCGTACCTGATTCACATAGTTCGCCTCCTAAAAATGAGTTCGCTCCGCAAAGTCGAGCTGAACGAGATCGAAGCGGCAGGGCGGGGATGGGCAGCTTATGAGGGCCCGCTGCGAAAGAAACTGAAACGGCCAGGATCGCCTTTCATGTTCGTTCGCATTGCTCAAAGTTGGTTACGATTTCATGGCCAGCTGCCTGCTTTGCCTCCAAGTCCTTTTCAGCCCCAAATTGAAGAGTTTGCTGAGGCGATGCGGATTCGAGGACTGTCCACTGCCACCGTTGAGGCTCGCTGCTATAGGCTACTCACATTCGTGAGGGGGTTTGGCGATCAACATCAGAGTCTCGACTCGATTTCCTTGCGCCACATTGATGAATACTTCGCGATTAAGGGGCGTGAGGGGTGGTCAGTCGGTACTATTGCGACGAACTCCCAGGCATTACGCAGTTTCTTCAGCTATGCCTCCCTTCGAGGGTGGTGCGCTCCGGGGATAGCACTGGGCATCCAAAGTCCGAAAAGTCGTAGATCTGACAATCGGCCAAAAGGGCCAAAGTGGACGGAGGTCAGAAGACTGATAGCATCCGCCAGCGGATCTTCTCCTAGTGACCTCCGCGCCAAGGCCGTTCTCCTTCTATTTGCGATTTACGGTCTACGAAGCAGTGAGGTAGCGCGGCTCCGATTTAGTGATTTCGACTGGTGCGGTGAGACGTTCACCGTGCATCGCGCAAAGCGCGGTGGAATTCAGCAGTTTCCAATCCAGTACGAAGTCGGAGAAGCGATCATCCGTTACTTACAACACGGTCGACCGTGCTCGGCAACCGATTATGTTTTCGTTGCCGCGCAACTCCCGCATGGACTAATTCGCCCAGGTCCAATGCACCAGCTTGTCACCACGAGAATGTTAGCGTTGGGGATCAAACCAGAGCAACTCGGTCCTCACTCTCTCCGGCATGCCTGCGCAACCCGTTTACTGAAGAAAGGAACATCGCTTCGAGAGATTGCCGATTTTCTCGGTCACCGAAACCTTAAGACAGTGAGTATTTACGCAAGATTAGACACCAGGGCTCTTCGGAAAGTAGCTTCGTTCAGCATGGCTGGTGTCCTATGAAATTGCACGAAGGGGTCGACGCCTATGTTGAGGGAAGAAGAACTTATGGGGCCGTTTACCCGAACGGCATTCAAACACTGAGCGCCTTCTGCCGTTACGCTGGGGATATACCGCTGGACGCTATAAGGGAGCGCCAAGTGGCAGCTTTTCTCGATGGTCCGGCAACATCAGAAGCCACATGGCAGAACAAATACAAACAGCTGCGGAACTTCTTTTTGTTTTGGTTGGCGCGGAATGCAATCTCAGCTGTACCGATGCCATTACGGCGACCGCCCGTCGATTCTCCATTTAGACCGTACATCTACACTCGCGCTGAGATTCGTCGTTTGTTGTCGATGATTCGCATCGGCCAGAAGAACTCGAATTGCAAGATCGATATTCGAACCATGCGGGTGCTCATCCTGTTTCTCTATGGGACAGGGGCACTCTTGAGCGACGCCCTCACATTGCAACGTGACGATTTGGATTTCAGGAAACGCACAATAACAATTCGCAGTTCGCGACCTTACCGTTCGAGAACCATTCCCATTTGCTTGGACCTTTACACTGTGCTGCGGAGGTATCATGCGACAAATCACCAGAGTAATACTGTGAGGGCCCCGTATTTGTTCCTCAACAAGTACGGGGAGGCTCTCACCGAATACGCGGTTGAGACCACGTTTCGACGCCTTCGAAAAGTCGCGGGCGTTACACGCCGCGACGGTGCAGCCAGCGGTCCTCGTTTACATGACCTCAGACATACATTTGCAGTTCACCGGATAGACGGATGGATTAAACACAGCGCGGACCTAAACCGGATGCTCCCGGCTCTCTCCGTGTACATGGGACGACATGGACTGGGATCGAGCGATCGTTATCTCACGCTGAGCCCGGAACGCTTTCGTGCTCAGCTCAACAAATTGAGCCCGCAGCGCGGTAGCAGAAAATGGCGCCACAATCCGGCTCTGATAAAGTTCCTGACAGAACAACTATGAGATCTATTACCCGCAAAAGACTTGGTGAGCATGCACGATAGGATTCTGCAGTTGTTCGTTGAAGAGCCGTGAAGAGCCACAAACGACGCTCGTTTTCCGGCGTCCCGACCTGAGGTGCCCGACCTTTGGATGGAGTTCATTCTCCGCGTCACCGCGCTCTGAGAACAGCTTCTCAGTTTTGGTATAAAGAGGGGCTGTTGCGAGTTCGGTTACTACTAACAGAAGTGATCAGCAAGCGCGAGCTGCGCTTGGGGATTGGTGGACCGCTGGGTCCGCGCCGCATTGGACTTTCCGGGTCTAGCTGAATGTCAAGTGAAACTGTCGCAGGGCAGGGGTTGCTTGCGCACGGTCGCGCAACAGCCGACGGGCTTCGAGCTTCAGCGTCGCCAAGAAGTCATCAATTGCGCGGTCGATGTTACGGTTGTAGTTCCCTCGGTGTCCCTTGGTATATTTCGCGTGAGGACCGTCAACGGCAACATGCATAGTGTCCCAAGTACAGTGGCGACATTTTGGGCCGCCTCGACAACCCCGATGATGGCTGGAGTAAATGCGGTTTCTACTCATTGTCATTGAGTGTTCCTTGTCAACTGCCCCAGCGCTCCACGGAACGCACCTTCAACTCTTAACACCCATGAAGTCACCTATCAGTTCGTTGCTGTTCTCTTTTGTTTGAAGCCCGGCGGCAGGGATCGGGTCTTGAGAATTTTCCAATTCGCAATATCACCAACCGCATCGTTGCCAGATATCTCGGGTTCCAGGGCAAACGACACATCTGCGCGCAAGCGGAAGCTCGCGCACGTGTTGTCGTTGAATTCGATCACGAGTACTGTGAAATCCGGGTCGCTCTTATAACGGATCTGTTCAATAACTTTGCCCTTGAGTTCCGGGTACTCGACTGTTCCTCGCTTCTTCATCACGCTGCCCTCTACGTCGCCTAACACACAATTTGGTTTGGTTGGAAGCCGGGATTCAGTATCTGCGTCTTTTCTTGTTTCTATTCATTCATCAGCCCTCTTGGGGTAGCGGCGAATCATCTCGAAATTCCCGGTACTCATGTCAGATAGGTCGATGCTCTCTGTAATGATCTTGAGACTGAAGTGCAATGAAAAATCGGTCTTGTCCATGAACCGAATACTCACGTACAAACTGCCGTCCCGGAACGAGTAGCTGACCCAATCCACTATTTTTCCGTGGATCTCTCGATACCTGTTGCGTAACAGGTCATGCCGTTGTTTTATCTTCTCCGCAAGGAGTTCCCGTTCTTTCGGGCTTATCTGTGTCACCGTGACATTTCCCACTCGGACGGTCTTCGGTTTTGCCATAACTGACGCTCCCAATGTGGCCCGTCTTGATAGCCGTTTGGCGTACGCTCGATGGAGCCTACCGCGAGGTGCGCACTCAGTAGTGAAATTCAAGTATCGTGGCCCGAATACGGGCCAGCCGGCCGTATCTGTTACCTGCAAGCCAATGAAATCGTTAAGACAACAGCCGAGATTATCAGGAAAGGCAAATGGCGCATCGCCGCAAACAGTGGCCGGAATTTGGGACAAGTGGCTGTCTACACAGACGAATAACTCACACAACGTGAGACGTGGATTTCAAAGGGAGAACAATTATCATCCACACTTCTTCCGTTCTAACACTGTAGGTTCAAGAAGAGAGCTTCAACGGGCTGTTTCGCAGAGTGTTGAGTCCGCTGGGGCGGACTCCAATTCAACGAAAAAACGGCGGAGTGCGAACTCGCACTCCGCCGGGAATCTAGGGTGATAGGCCTAGGCTGTCTTGCGGTTCTTCGGCTTCGCTCTGGCCTTGGCCTTTTTATCTCGTTGCACAGTGAGTTCCAGTGTAACGTCCTTTTGCAGTTTCTCAGCATCGACTCGATAGCGTTTGGCGGCGTCCATGAGAACGTCGTCGCGGCTGCCTGTGGATCGCTGATACGCCGAATCCAACAGGCTGATTTCCAGAAGCAGCTTGCAGAGTTCGGACTCGTCAAAGTTCCCCACTTGCTTGGCCAGAAGCTCTTGAGCCGACGCAGAGTCATTCTTCGCCTCTGCCTTGTGCCGCTTCGCCAGAGCCGGAACCTGGCTGTAAGAGAGATGGCCGATCAGGTAACGTGCGACCGCCAACAAGTCGGCCTTCTTCAAGGGAGTGGACACGCGTTGGAGGATCGTAGCCAAGATACGATGACGAGTCGTAATGGCCAGCTTCTCCTTTTCGATGCGCTTCCGTTCCTCCCCCCGCTCCCGCTCGATTTGCTGCGGAGAAGGCGTGTTGGGATGGTGAGTGCGGCAAGCTGGATCAGCGCAAACCTTGACCACCTGTCCACGCTTACCGCCGTCCATGACGATCGCCTCCGTCATCTTGTCACAGGGTTTCTGAACGGGTGACAGCTTGGCGCTTGCGCGGTTCGGCTTGGGTTTCTTAATCTCCAACTCCACATACTGATTCCGTCCCAAAGGGGCGCCCTCGCGGGAATTCCACGCCGCCGAAATCTGGATTAGTTGCGGCTTGGTTTCCAGAGTCTTCTTCACGGAAGCGTCGATCTTGGCTCGGAAACAGTGGGGCGAAGTGCAGGAATCCTTACGCACGTCGGGGAAAAGTAGCTTGTTGAATCCGGTTCGCTTCGGACAATTGGTACACGAACCTGCTTCGGGAACGAGTGTCTCATCCTGCTTGTCAAACGGTGCAGACGCCAGTTGTAGCAAGATGTTCGATTCAATCCACGCTGCCAACTCCCGCACTGGAATCAAGACTTGGCTGTTGCCCTCGCTTGTCCACAATCCGCGAAAAGCGGCCGCAAAAGCCTCCTGCTGTTGCGAAGCCGGAAGCTTGGCGATCAGTAAAGCGTGGCTGATGGTGATCTGGTCTTTCAGGAATGCCTCGGCCACGGGCGGTATGAGGTCAGCGAGTCTGATACGACCGTAGACATACGCTTCGCTCTTGCCAGCGCGTGAGGCGATGGTGGCGATGGTGTAGGCAGGCTCTCCGAGTTCCAAGAGTGACTTGAAACCAAGAGCTTCCTCAAGCGGGTGGATGTCTTCGCGTTGCAGGTTCTCAACGCATTGAGCCTCGATTGCCTCGGCATCGGTTAGCTTGACGATGCGGACAGGAAGTTTGTCGAGTTCCGCCAGTTTCGCTGCTCTGAGACGACGTGCCCCGGCTACAACTTCGTACTTGCTTTCTTCCAGTTCGCGTACCAGAAGGGGGGCCAGAATCCCTTGTGTCTTGAAGCTAGCTGCTTTTTGTGTCGTTGGTCATTTTGTGGCCGAGGACGCCAAAACGGCGCGTGGGAACTGGTGGTGACCGCTCCGCAGGGCACATAACATGTGATAGCCGAGACCTGACAGAACATACGCTGCTGTGAGAACGCGTCGAGGCTGTCCGACTGGGCCAAACCTCAATTTCTGGGTTGCTCGTCATCCGCTAGCAATGCTAGCTCTGCGGCCCAAAGTTACGCCCGAGTTAGTTGCCTCTCGGCTTGTTATCCCTTCAATGCGGTTCATCGGTCAAGACGCAGTACGCAATGGTCAGCGGCGTCAGGAGTAAAAGCAGTGCCCCACCTACAAAGCCCGCTCCCGAGAACAAAGCTGGCGGCGTGCTTCCAAACCAGCTAGCCCAGTTTCGCACGAAGAAATTGTGAAGAACTACAGCTGCAAAGAGGGCCTGCACGAGAATCAACGCGCCTGCCCTTCGCCGCTGCCGCGGATCATCGAAATGCCGATAGCCGGCCGCCAGGATCAAGAAACCCGCCGCGAAGTAGATGAGGGTGACGGCGAGCCATACTTCCAGGAGCCTGATTTGCACGATCGGCTGATACATTGGAAACTTGTTGAGAAACAGCAGTGGGGTGACGCCGGCAACATCTTGTATTAAGCGCACGGAGGCCGACGAAAGCACCACCGGCCAAGGCCTGGCCAAACCGGATGGCGTGTAGATCATGGCGATCACTGAGGCCACGATGGGAATTCCAAAAAGCACTCCGGGCACGATCGCGAGCACGCATCGCAACCGCCGCGAAAGCCAGGGTCGAGGGAAGCCTGCAAAAAACATCAGCCAAACTACGGGTCCCAATATGCAGGAGGCCGTGGCCAGGGCGACGGGAATCGCAAGCACGGCGGGTAAATGACGAAGCGCGGCCGCCCATCCAGCGCTGGGATACCCTTCCGCAACAGCTCCGATGCCAAACATCAGGGCGGCAAGACGAGCGCTGAGTTGTTGGGGGCGACTGAAAGCAACAACAATCGCCAACAATAGCAGGGCCGAGCGGGCAACCTGCAGGGCGATTGGGGGGAGCAACTGCGAAGCGTTCCAAGTCCGCCAGGCCGGTTCAGCGATCACCAGCGTCAACGCAAGGTGTTGTTCCCCGCGCCGCACCTGCAGCTCGATCGGGCGGTTCCGTTCAAAGTGCGCCCGCGCCAAAAACCAGTTGGCAGCCCCATTGAGGGGATATCCATCTGCTGCTTCCAGGACATCGCCCGCCTGCACCCCCGCCTTGTCCATCGGCCCGCCCGGCAGCACGGTTCCGACTTTAAACAAACTGGGCTCGGGGATCCACCCTCCGCTCGCCGGACCCCAGAACTCCTGCCGCATGTTGAACAAGAAAGTGAGTATGAATACGACCGCTACTACATACATCCACCACGGCGCGCCCGATCTGAGCATAAGGTTACTCTTGCCTGTTCAGTAGCGCGGATTATAACGCGAGTGTTTGTGAGCTAAGGATGGTCTTGGCAGATGGGGATCCAATGATGCGGTTACTGCCGAGAGACGGTTCTCGCGGATGTTCGTCCGTCAGATTCAGAGGGCATACACGCCAGGTGCCAAAGACGAAATTCCGGGCGTATTGTCGGCAGCACTGAAGTTGAGTTTCTGCAAACCGACTGTCGGACAACTTGAGAGAAACTCAGTCTGCCCAGCAACTGAAGTGCAGACTATTTCACGATAACGGATGCGATTAGGCGGATCATTGACCTCCATCGGAGATTTCCGAATGGAGGTTTGCCATGCTCGAAGATTATTACGTTAAGCCTTCAACCATCGACAGAGTCCGCAGTAGTTGGCTGGCTCCGCAGATTGAGAGCTACTTGGAATGGCTGCAAGCACATGGTTACTCTCGCCTTGTTGTGTATCGCCGGTTGCCGTTGCTTTTTCACTTTGCCGAGTTCGCACAGAAGAGAGGTTGCAGAGATATTGCTTCTTGTAAGGCTTACATAAAGGAGTTCGTATCGCAGTGGTTGGAACAACACGGAGCCAAGACAAAGACAGCCGTTGCAGTACGGAAGCATACGATCGATGCTAAGTGTGGCGTACGACAGATGCTGCAGCTGGCTTGCAAGGAGCCGGTAACACGCAATCGCTGGCGACGCCCCTTTCCATTCGAATCAGCGGTTCCGGGGTTTGCTGAGTATTTGCGCAGCGAACGTGGATTCGCCGAAAGTACGATTCGAAACTACCGTCGTCACCTGAGTGAGTTTGCTCAGTACCTCATTCAAACTGGCGTCACTTCCTTCAGCCAGTTGTCCCCGCCAGTTCTGGCCGCTTTCGTCGTGGAGCACACGCCGAAAATGGCTCCGCGCACGCGCCTCGGTCTCTGCTGTCATTTGCGAGTGTTGTTGCGGTTCTGTCACCGCGAGGGAATCACGAGTCGGGATCTCAGCGGAGCCGTGGGAACCCCACAGGTACATCGCCTCGACGATGTGCCACGTTCCATCACCTGGGATGAGGTCCGCCGCATGTTGGAAGCAGTGGAAAGAAGGACGATTCGAGGACGGCGGGACTACGCTATTTTGCTTCTCTTGGTGACCTATGGTCTACGGGCGCATGAGGTCGCGAAGTTGACTCTGGATGATGTTGACTGGAAGCGCGAACGACTTCAAGTCCTGGCGCGCAAGGCGGGGCACGCCACGGTCTATCCTCTGGCGGGAGTTGTCGCAGAAGCGATCGTCGACTATCTCAAGCATGGCCGGCCCAAGACCGAGGATCGCCATCTGTTTTTCCGCATCTTCGCCCCGCAAGCTCCGATCACTGCCGCGGCCGTGTCGTCCAGTGTGGCGCTCTATCTTCACAAGGCTGGGATTCAAGTACGCAGGGCGGGATCGCACACGCTTCGCCACACCTGTGTCCAACGTCTGATCGACGCTGAGTTTCCACTAAAGACAATCGGCGATTACGTGGGACATCGCTCGCCGGAGTCCACGCGCATCTACAGCAAGGTTGCGATTGCATCCCTGCGGGAAGTCGCCATGGGCGATGGGGAGGAACTATGAACTCTCCCGTTTTCCTGAGCTCCCTGGCTCCCTTCCTGAGTCAGTTTGTGCAGTACAAGCGAGCCTTAAACCGCAAGTATCGCGCCGATGCCGAGGTGTTGCGCCTCTTCGACCGTTACCTTCATGGCCGTCACATTGCTGGTTGGCAAGCCATCGATAGTGCCCTGATCGACGATTTCCTGAAGTCTCGCCCCCGTGCTAGTCCGCGCAGCTACAACCATCTTCTCGGCGTTGTTCATCGTTTCTTCGCCTTCGCAGTCATGCAGGAGTGGATCCAACGGAATCCCGTAACTGCGTCTCCTCGCCGCAATACCGGAGGCCGGATTCCATATCTGTTCGACCTCGACGCCGCAAAGCGATTGCTGGGCGTAGCGCGAAGTCTACCGGGGAGATCAATGGCACGGTATCGAGGCCTGATCTACGAAACGATCTTCGCTTTGCTATACGGCTTGGGACTCCGAGTAGGCGAAGTGGTTCGGCTGACAGTGGCCGATGCCGACTTCACTCGTGATTTGCTCTTCATCCGGGAAACCAAGTTTCGCAAGAGTCGCATCGTGCCGCTCGGCCCCAATCTGGCGCAGCGCCTGAAGCGCTACGTGGAAGAACGGCACGGCGGCAATGCTGCGCCTGAGCTGCCACTGTTCTCTTTCACAAAGCGGGGTTGCATTCACGAAGCGACAATCAGTCAGGCTTTTCACACCCTTCTACCCAAACTTCAACTATGTATTCCAGCGGGCGTATCGCCGCCCAGACTCCATGATCTGAGGCATTCATTTGCCGTAGCCACGCTGCTTCGCTGGTACCGTCAGGGCGTCGATCCTAACTGCCGCCTCATGCACCTCGCTACGTTTTTGGGGCATGTCGATCCCAACTCAACGGCTGTGTACCTGACCATCACCGAGGAACTGCTGCATCAAGCTGCTCAACGCTTCCAGGTTCTGGCTCCCAAAGGAGGCATCCGATGAAGAGCGTGGGGCAGGTGATATTTGCATTTTTCGAAGACTACCTGAAGACGCAGAAGGGACTCCGGCCAGGTTCGATTCGAAGTTATCGGGACACACTGAAACTCTTCCTTGCTTATGTCGCAAGCAACTGTCGCCGTCCTATCACACGGCTGATCCTGTCAGACCTGTCAGCACAGCGAGTGCTCGACTTCCTGCAAATGATCGAGGTCACGCGCGGAAATCACGTGAGCACACGCAATCAGAGGCTTGCCGCTCTACATACTTTCTACCGGTATGTCGGCCTCCAGTATCCCGAGATGCTGGCGGAAGCTCAACACGTGGAGGCGATTCCGATGAAACGCACTGCGCCGCCTCAAACTGATTACCTGGAGCACGACGAAATCGAGACTCTGTTCAAGAACCTGCCGCGCCAAGGAACCCTTTGGCTCCGCGATCGGGCTATTTTCATGGTCCTCTATAACACCGGAGCACGGGTGCAGGAGATCGCCGACTTGCGCATCGCCGATGTCGATCTCGACGGCCCGTTGCGCATCCGACTGCATGGTAAGGGCGATAAGTGGCGAAGTTGTCCGCTTTGGCCTGAAACCGCCGAACTGTTAAAGAGGTTAATCGCTGAGGTTCAGGGAAACCAGCCTTCTCCTTTATTCACGTCTCGCCAGCGAAAGCCACTCACACGATTCGGCATTTACAAAATCGTCAAACGACACACCGCCAGCTTGCGTCGCTCCACTCCGGAAAGGAACTATCGCGGGGTTTCTCCGCATGTTTTCCGCCATTCCACAGCGGTCGGACTCCTGGAGCAGGGCGTCGACGTCAATGTCATTCGGGCATGGCTGGGACATGTCAGCTTAGAGACTACCTACCGCTATGCGGAAATCACCCTGAGAGGAAAGATGGCCGCTGTTGCGGCTTGCCTCCCGCCCGTCGCAACTTCGATGCCATCGCGCCGAAGTAATGGATGGCGCAAAGATGAGGAACTGCTGAAATGGCTCAACTCGTTGTAACCGTTATGTGTCGCTCCGGGCGGCCACCACCAGATCCCAGGCGCCGTTTCGCGCCCTCCGCCACAAAATGATCAACGACACAAAAGGCAGCTTATGTGCCCAGGCACGTAAGCGGCCAGTTCTTCGAGGCTTTTTGCATCAAAGCGTTTGCGGGGATTGGTGGCTGACTCCGCAAGCGCGGTGATGGGAACGCTGCGATATTCATGGTTGTTCACTGCATTTTGCGTACTCGGCATGATCTTTTCTCCTCTCATTATTTGTTGGTCATGTGTCGGTGGACTCGGCGCACACGTCGGGCTTGAAAGCCAAACGGTGCAGGCGTTGGCGTGCTATGCGGCTGCTGCGAGTGCCGCAGGCTCGGGGGCAATGCCCCCGAGGATCACGGCAGCGGTTCGTTGAACGGCTTCCAAGCTCTCGCGCAGAAGATTGGCGTCTCCATGCCAAAGCTGGATGTAGTCCTGGGATGAAGTTCCGTTCTGAAGCCCGACAGATTGGCAAACCACAAAAGCCACGGCTTCAGCTTCGGTTTCGCGGACCTGCTTGGTGGTGAGGGTGCGTCGGTCGCCACGGTGCAACATTTCGTGAGCGATCTCATGCACAAGCGTCGAGAACTCCTCGGCTGGCTGCATCCCGGAAAGGAGCTTGATCTTGCCTCCATACGAGAGACCTTTTGCGGGAGCAATTCTCTCGGAGAAGCTAATCGCGACGCTTTGCGATTCCACGAACTTGAACAAACGTTCGCGGTATCCGCTCACGTCGCCATTGACTTCGGTCAGTGTTGGGAGTTCTTTGCCTTCGGTCTGACTGATGTCAAAAACATAGACGGCCCGGAATCCGTACAGCGTTCGCTGACCCTCCGTGGTTGCGTCTTCGCTCGACTCGTCGGTCGCTACATCCTTCGTGCTTCGTCTTCCGACCATCGGGGCGAGAATGAAAATCCCTTTTTCTCCCCGTTTAACGAAGCGGCCAAGCGAGTTCCATGTCCGAAGTCCGGCAACGTTGGTAGCATCGGGCTTCTGACGTGCGATGAGCATGATGTTGCCGAAGCTGTAGGTGTGAAACTTCGCCATTGCTCCGAGGTATGCGGTGAGGACTTCACTGTGACCGGACTCCAATGCTGCAACGAGGAAATCCACGGCCTCTTTGGTGCGTGTGTTGACTTCTTCTAATTTCATGTTTTTTCCCTTTCTGCCGTTTCCGGCTTGTTTCTTCCTTCACTTAAGCGGCAGCGGGAAGAAACAAGGCGGAACGGTGAAAGGGACAGAACGGAGGCCGAAGGAGGGTGGCAGGGCGTGAGTGAAAGCGCGGTGAGTGCCAAACGGGGTTGGGGTTCGTTTGGCGCGAAACCGGCGCAGTCCGAAACGCCCGACCGAGCCGCGGCCAAGCGGCGTACACCCGGAAGAGGGCGCAGTGGGACAAGTTGTGAAGCTACCTAGCGAACGAGAGCGGTGCGAGGCGAGTCGGGGGAGCCTCTGATAGGTGTATCGGGCGGAGCCGATGGAGAAGAGGGGAGCACACAATTCGCACGCAACGGCATGAGAAAAGGGGGCGAATCATGGTTTTCTTGGTGTCCGACAGTCAGCCGACTGTTCTATTCCCGTCGGCCATGTTTCCAGGGAATTGCCGCACACAACTGGCACACTGGGTTATCCCACAATGCAGTTTTCCGGTCGGACAGGGAACGTTCTGTCGCATTTCCCACAAGCGTTTTTCGGTACCTATCGCCAGAGTGCTGTTCTCCGGTGGCCTGTAAGATGGGATGGGATCCGCCCGGCCCAATACGACGACATCTTGTTCTTGCGCTTGAACCGCAAGTGGATCAACTGACGAGACGTGCCGACGCCTTGATCGGGGAGTAACCAACCCTCTGGTTACCCCCGCTTCTAACATTCGCCAGGTGCGACCAAGTTTTCCGATTTTGCATCTCATATACTGAAGAGGAATTCGGGTTGAAGCCGGCGAAATGCTGGAGTCCGGCTTGGCGTGTTGTTGCCCATGTGGTTCTCGTCGTGTCGCTGGCATTTAACGTACCTATCAACATCAACGTTAACCAGCCCGAGGGAGGGGCACATATGGCAAAAACCATGGAGAAGTCTACGCTGTCCAAGAAGTACAACGTACGGGGCAAGAAGAACCGCAACGTGAAACCAACAGCGACGACGAACTGCATGGCTGCGGCAGTACGCCCGTCGGCTTGAGCCCAAATCCCTCCTTGAACAAGAAACACGCGCGCGAGACGAAGGTGTTTTCAATCACCGCACAGATTCGAAGGCGCCAGTCGCGGCCCCGCCGCGGACACCGGGGCAGGAGGTTCCCTAGCAGAACAGACCAAAGAACCGACCGAAGAAGATTCTCCAACAAGCCAAGAAAAGAGCGCCCGCTCGCAGATTCCGCGTCCCAAGTCTCACGGTAAGTTCGAGGCCGGATGGCCGAGACAACTTGCCGGCTGGAGCAGCCGGGCACGCCGCGAAGCAAGAATTCAACTCTGCGAGGAATACAATCCCCAGCACCTTACCAGGGACGTCGTTTGGCGAGTGTTTCGAAATTCACCGCTACAAGTCCCCACGTGTCCATGCGGTATGCTGTAAGTCGGGATTTCGAGGAGTTTTCCTCATGAGTCAGCAACAGTTGCTACACAAGGGCCTTGATGACTGGTTGTCGCAGAAAGTTACCTCATGGGGCATCCCCAGTCTGACCGATGTTCAAGGCAAGGCCCTAAGCGCAGGAGCGGCTTCCGGAACGAGCTTGATCGTGAGCGCTCCGACATCCTCCGGCAAAACTCTGATCGCGGAGATCGCCATCCTGGCGGCCCTCCGCCGGGGAATAAAAGTCACCTACCTCGTGTCGCACAGAGCTCTTGCCGACCAGAAGTTCCTGGATTTCACTGAACGAATCGGGGAGGGCGCGAAAGAACCGCTCGCGCACGTGGCATTGAGTACGGGCGACAGGTCGGAGGGGAGCGTCGATGCCGAGGTTCGGGTCGCGACGTATGAAAAAGCCATCGGACTACTTCTTACCGGCCAAATTCGTCCTGCCAACTCCCTGGTAATTGCCGATGAACTTCAGATACTCGGCGATCCATCGCGAGGAGCTGATATTGAGACTCTTTGCGCCATTCTCAAGCAGCGCCATGTCAAACAGTTTATTGCGCTGACGGCGACGGTCGAAAACCCCGAAGACCTCGCGGGCTGGCTCGATTGTCAGCTTGTGAAAAGTTCGGTTCGCAGCACGCCCCTTCACCAGGAAATCTGGGCGCAGGGCCGCGTCTATTCTTTGACTTTCGGGCAGGAGACAGGGTTGGAACAACGCTGTCCTGTTCGCTCGCAGGACCTGAAGGATGTCGTTACGTATCTGCTGAAGCAGGGGCGTGGACCAATCTTGGTCTTTACCGAAACTCGTAAAGAAGCATCCCGGTATGCCGAGGATTTCATCGGTAACCGTGTGCGAACCAAATCGGGGATTGAAATCGCAGAACAATTGGACCTGTTTTCGGAGCCGACGGAGTCCTCCGAGAAATTGAAGAGTTTTGCCGAGAAGTGCGTTGCCTTTCACACTGCCGATTTGTCGGCGCAGGAACGACAGGTCCTCGAAGACGGATTTGCCAAATCGCGCTTTGAAGTCTGCTTTGCCACCTCGACTTTGGCGGCCGGCGTCAATTTTCCCTTTCGGACGATCGTTTTTCCAAAGCTCACCCATCAATACCGTGACGACGGCGCCAGGCTGTCCCTTTCCGACTATCGCAATATGTCCGGACGGGCGGGCAGACTCGGGCTGCACGAAGACGGCTACGCCATTCTCCTTCCGACGGATACGGTCGAGATCGCACACGCGAACAGGTTGGTGCTGCCGGTCAATGAAAAGCTCGAATCGGTTCTGCTTAAGCTGAGTCTCCGCAAGACGTTGTTGTCACTGGTCGCGTCGCGCGTTGCCACCAGCCTCGACGCCATCGACGAATTTTTCAGGAATACGCTGTATTGGTATCAGACGCTGAATAACAACCCGAAAAAGTTGTCTCACCTTCAAAGCCGTTGCCGTGAGGCAGTCTCGTGGCTGACGGCCAACAAACTCATACTTGATGAGGACGGCTTCCTTTCGATCACGCGCCTTGGAAAAGCGACGGCGCATTCGGGTCTCCTGCCCGATACAGCGGTCGAGTTCGCCGGAATGCTGAAATCGTGCGCGGCGGCTCTCGCTGCGGATTTCGACGGCCACAGCGATGGCCTTATCTACGCTGCATGTTCGTCGAAGGAATACACGTCGACTCGCCCGTCGCGCTATTTGCCTTTCACCAGCAGCGAAGCGTACGGCGCCATCGACTTTTGGAGAGCAAGAAAAGTGCCGGTAAAGGTTGAAGAAGCCGATTTGAGAACAGCGCAGTGCGCCCAGGCGGTTGCCTTGTATATCGGCGGTGAAGTTGAGCGGCGCATCGCGCACCAGACGGGCGTGTCCGCCGGGATGATTCAGCGATTGGCAGGCGACATTTCCTGGGTCATCGACGGCCTTCATCTGATATCCGCGGTTCCCGAGATCGAATGCACGCAGCCGGTCAGCAATCAAATTGATCTCCTTGCCCGCAGAGTAAGGTGGGGCGTGCCTGCAAGCACATTGGATCTTCTGCGCGTCGCCGAACGGCATCGCGTTCCCGGAGTGGGCCGGCAGCGAGCGATGGCATTGGTCAAGCGTGGGCTCCATACGCTGCAGGATGTCCTGCAGGCTGGCAGCGATCAGCTGCTGGACATTCTAAAAAGCTCGCTGAGGGTGGTAGCGCTTCAAAAGGGCATCGAGCTGACGACTGGTCACAACAGCAGCGCTATGCTTTCCGCGCACATGCGCGTCGCGAAAGAGCTTGGTGCCGAATCGCTCGTTGAGCGCTGCTATGTGGATAACGGCACCGCATATGAAAAAGCCGTACATGATCTCCTGGTTTATACAAAGGCATTTGCGGTCACAGTGATCGATGACGGCAAGCGGCAAAATGTGCCGGACCTTCTCGTTCAACTTGGGAGTGTTGAAGCCCTTATCGAATGCAAGAGTGCCACGAAGAATCCGGCACTCATCAACAAGGAAGATGCGTGGGCTGTGATCCAGAAGGCAACCGACTTCGACCGGAAGATGCGGCGCATCACACTCGGCAAGCCCGCGTTCGACGAGACTTCCAAGCGGAAGGCGGCCGCTTCGACTGATCTGACACTGATCGAGAACGGTATATTCGTCGAAGCTGTGTTGCGGCTCTTGCAAAAGACTCTGTCGCCTGAAGAATTTATGGCTTGGATTACGACGCCGGGGGTTTCCGAGCTTGAGAGATTGCCGGGCGATATCACTTACTCAAAGTAGATAGTTCGCCAATCTGCGGCATGAGCACCAGAACGCTCCGGCTTTCACGCGGCGCGCCCGGCCATGGTCGCGTCATGAATTGAAAAACCGGCAATGAAGCCAAGCCTAGAAAGGCGGCCGTCTGAACGAGCTACCGTTGAAGAGGCGGAAAGTCTGCGTAACGCTCCGGCGGGATGGCAAAGCTTGCGAGGATATTCATCACCTTCGCCTGCCAATTGTGACCGAAGCGCATGAGGTCGCTCAGCTTGATCCAGGCAAGCCGCACATCGCCATCGGCAAGAGTTGTCTTGAAACCGATGCCCATCCTGCGGTGGCGGCGGAGCAAAGCGAAGTTTCCGTCCGGGAAGTCGTAGATCTCTTCCAGAAACTCCGGGAAGAGGACATTGCGTTCATAGAGCTGCGGGTCGATTGTAAGACGGCCCTTTCGCTTGCGCGTGGCGGCAGCGATATCTTCATCACTGATGAGGTCAATGCCACGGGCGATGCCAATATGGCGGTGCTTCAGCCATCCGAGCCGCAACGGACGCAGGAGGGCGAGCAATTCTGACAACAGGGGCGTGATAGCGCCGAGCATCGCCGGGATGTCGTCACGCCGCATGGCGAAGAGCGTGCGGTGTTGTTCGCTGCGCCCCGAGGACATCTGAGTTTCGTGCAGGTCGAGTACACCCGAGGCCGGTCCGGCGTGAAAAGTATAGTGCTCTCCGTTGGCGGCGGATCTTGGTACGAATACGATCTTGTCCGCGCCAAACTGAAGGGCAAAATTGTCGCCCTCGATGCCGCGGGCGCCGTGGGGCAAAATGGGGCGGTGCATGTAATCATTTTCGCACGCCCGGCAAGTGGGAGACGGAAGCCAGCGTGAAGTGGCGAGGTTGTCGTATATGGCGGTGATAATCGCCACCATGATCTCGCCGGTGAGACGAGGCCGCAGAAAAATCGGCAATGAAGACTACAGCAAGATCTGAAAGCGCTCCTTCATGTCCTCGGAACGCGCCCACGCTTCACCGGGAAGCAGAACCACAAACTGCGAAAACACCTTTGAAAACGCAGCTTTCATCGTTTCATCGGTCAGGCCTTCCGCCTGCGCGGCGGCGAGGAGCGGGCGCATATCGGCAAGGAAGCCGGGATCAATGAGCTTGGCGAACATGCGCTGCTCCGCTTCGGCGCGGGAAATCCTGAGTCCCGATCTTTCGAGATATTGGCCGAAGAACCTGACCACGTTTCCGGTGTTCAAACCCTCGAATACGTCGAGAGCATGGGCGAGATCAAAAAGATCGCGTCCCTTGTCGCGCTGCAACAGGGCGCGAAGCTTGGTTGCGAGGATTTCCTCCCGCGAGAAGGTGGGGATGTCCGCGTTGCCGGTGAACCATGGGTTTTCGACACGGAACGGAATGACCTGCGGGGCATAGTAGGCGTCAATCTCAGCCGTGTTGATCTCGACTTTCAGACGGATGGGGGCCGCCGCGTCAGCGTCCTCCGCCTGGGTCCGGAATCTCAGTTTGGGAGCAACCGGGCTTTGCACGAAATTCGCGTGGCCGAGCCAGGGTTCCAGTCGTTCGCGCACGCGGTCGAGGACGGGACCGATCGGCCCGGCCGTCGTTCTAACCAGATCGATATCTTCCGAGTACCGGATGGGCGCCGGGAAGTGCAGCTTGTTGAGGGCCGTGCCGCCGCGAAAGCGGAGCTGTTCCCGCAAGAATGGATCGGAGAAGAGATCGACGATGGCGCGGCTGATAATCAGGTCCTGCTCGACTTGCCGCAGCTCCGCCCATGGGACGACATTGCTCCAGGCGATGATGTTCATCATCGGGATCATTCGTCGCGCTCCGGTTCACGGCGGACGATGACATGCCACCGTTCATTCCGTTCTTTGGGCTTCGGCGATAAGTCCGGATCAGCCGCCTGCGATCGTTCGAGTTCTATCCACGGCAGTGGCGGCGTTTTGGGCATGGCGTCATGCAATGCCTGCACGCGGTCGGCGTGGCCGGCGCTTTCCAGCAGATAACCGAGGCGTTGAATGACGGATCGTTCGAACGCCGCCGACAGATTGGCCAGCTTTCCGGGATCGATGCGCTCGCCGAGATCGGAGATGATCGTGGCGATGTTGTCGAGGCCGCCGGCGGCACGAGGGTAACGCACGAGGTCGAGCATCGTCAGCTCGATGGAAGAGACCTTCATGCTGCCCGTGTCCGTTCTTCTGTCTTCAAGCGCCCCACTCACCGCCGCCATGTCCTTGCGGTAGTAAAAGGCAATGGCGGATCGTCCCGCGCGGATTTTCGGCAGGCGCTTGTCCGTAATGATCTGAAATTCCATAACCGCTTGATGCGTCGCGCCGTGCAGTTCCGCCGCCTTGAGCAGTCCGACATAATAAGGACGGCCTTCGTGTCGCATGAGATCGTCGATGTACCACGGCGGCGGCGGTGCGCCCCATGAAAGATATTGGGGAGGAACGATGACGTAGAACCCGCTCCGCGGGCTGACGAGAAGATGCTTGCGTTGCTGGCGCCCTGCCGCGTCCAGCAAAGCACCTTGACTGATGCCAAGTGCCGTCCTGGCCTCTTCGCGCGAAAAGACCACGCGGCCCGTCGAGAGCAGGCGCGTCATGTAGGACGAGAAGACTTCACCTTTTTCTATCATCATGTTCAATTATCCGCATTATTAGCGTCAATATGAACATGATTATACATGCTCTAACATTTCATGTACATTACTCCGCTAATAGCGCGTAATTTTAAGCATGAAACGCGAGAGGCAATCTAGGCCGAAGGCCCAACTCCATGACAGTAAAGGACTTTTCGGGGGCAGGATTCTTTCATATTGTTGACCTGCTGCGGGGAAGCGCCGAGCATCTCCCCAAATAACCGCTTGACTTTATATGCATGTGGTGACCACAATGGTCACATAACGCGCTAACAATACCATTATGGTCTTACACGTGGAAGAAATAGACGAAAAGCCAGCCGACTTGGCGCCTGAAGACATCCGCCGCATCCGCGTAGGCCTCGGTTTGTCGCAGGCCGAAGCAGGCGAGCTGCTAGGCGGTGGGCCGCGTGCTTTCACGAAATATGAAAGCGGCACCATCAAACCTGCCGCATCGGTAGCGACCCTTTTGCGCGTGCTAGAAGCCAATCCTGCTGTATTGAGCACGCTGACAGGCCGGAAAGTCGTACCTATCGATAACGGGGGAGCAAAACCCTTCGAGGTCACCGGCAGCCACATATCAGCACTGACGGATCGCAAGTTCGCCAATCTCACCAGGCGTCTCTTAGCCGGCGAGGCCCACAGTGGCGGCTTGCCGATGGACGGCATTCACGTTGCCGCCGTGATCACCGCGCCGGATGAGGGAGAAGACGCCCGCATCGAGTGGAAGGGCGGGCCGGAACGAACCGCCTTTCTCCCCGCCCGTCTTTGCCAGTATCAGCTCAAAGCGACAGAAATAACGCCCGCAAAGGCGGGAAAAGATGTTCTGACTTCCGCGGGCAACGTGCAGCCCATGATTCGTAGTGCGCTTGAAGCCGGCGGCACATACATCATGATGTGCGCTCGTACACCAAAAAACAAATCGCAGAGCGCGAAGCGCGAATCCGCAAGAGCTTGGCCGACGCAAGCCTCGTCATCAAGAGCGAGCAAGTTCAGTTTCGGGATGCAGATCAGATTGCGCAATGGATCAATACACTGCCTTCCGTTGCTGCATGGGTACTCGAACAAACTCAGCCAGGCCTGATCGGTCCGTTTCGGGACTGGACACACTGGGCAGGGAGACACGAGCACGACAGTTCTCCTTGGATTACCGACCCGCGCCTAGTTCCATTTCGAGACCAGCTTCGGGTTCTTGTAACGCCCACGCACGGCGTCGCCCGCATTGTCGGTCTATCCGGCGTAGGCAAGTCTCGTCTTGTGCTGGAAGCACTCGCACCGACCGATGCGGAAGAGGCGTCAAAATCGTACTTGAGCGATCTGGTCCTTTATGCAGTGGAATCAGAGGCGGGTTCGACCGTCGTCAAAACTGCCGTGCAGAATTTGGCGGACGCCGGAGTGCGCGCCTTAATCGTCGTTGATCGGTGCGCTGCCGAAACCCATCAGGACCTTGCGGCGATGGTGAAGCGTTCTGGAAGCCGGTTGTCGCTCATTACCATTGATCACGAGATCCCTCCAGACACGAACCTGCCAAAAGATACGATTTTCGTTGATCGCGCCGACAAGACGGTGATCGAGGGGATGCTCAAGCGCATCGTTCCGAACCTATACGACGAAGATCACCGCAGGCTGCTCAGGTTTTCCGCAGGCTTCCCACAACTCGCGGTGTTGATCGCCGATTCCTGGGTGAATGACGAAGCCATAACCTCCGCAAGCGACGATACGCTGATTGACCGGATCGTCCTTGGCAGGAAGCCGAAGGATGCCGTTTTGCTGCGGGATGCGGCGATGCTGCTCAGCACCTTTGCATT
>WNFG01000621.1_pt1 | contig 35081 bp, 42 predicted proteins | sample 5400431 | NCBI WGS metagenome assembly WNFG01 (sample SAMN13153346, study PRJNA577476) | soil metagenome | isolation source: 120 cm saprolite under Douglas fir tree site 2 hole 3 replicate 2 | place: USA:California | collected 2015-04-18
CCGCGACAAGCTGCGCGAGCTTCAACATGAGTTGCTTCCCGTCGGTCTTAGAGAAGAGTTTCTGGTTAAATCGGTCGCATTGGAGATGGTAAGGCTGGAGCGAGCAAGGCGTTTGGAAGCTGAGTTCATCACGGAGGTACTAAATCCGCCTATTCATGAGCCTGGCCCTTTTGCAGCGCTGGACCATTTGGACGAGGGGCCTCTTGTCGACGATGCGTTACGAAGGTGTTCAGCTACTTGTCAGTACTTTTCAGCGCTACATTTCCACCATCTCGCTGAGTTTATTTCGTAACCAGCACGAACTTGAGCGAGTCCAACGCATGAGGAAGGGTGAGCACGTACCAGCACCTGCCGCTGTCGACGTCACGGTCACGACCCGCACCAGCAAAGCGGATGAACCTGCTGAGAAAGTGATTTTGGAGGGTTCTCTATCCTCACAGCCGGACAAACAAGGCGAGGCTGATCCAGGAACTGCTACCGAGGAAGACGAAGCGGCAGGCCCGCCGGTAGACCCGCCCGTAGAACATTGATGAGGGAGTTGGCTTCAGGCTGTCGCGAGTCCGCGCCGTAGGTTGCTTTCGCCTGTGGCGCGGACCTCGCCGTTCTGTGTTTCCGTGGCTGGCCTCACCACTACCGCATTTCAGAAATCGATTCGGCGGGGGGCGCATCGACTACGAAACGAAGCCAACAAGTCTTGTCTTATCACTAAAAGAACTTCAGTTGAATGGTTCAGCGTGACGATTACGAGGGGGCCGGCCGTTTCGGAAAGAAATCCTCGACGAAACGGTAGTCTCGATCAAGGTGAAATCGCGGGAGGCTGGTTGTTTGTCGGGAAGCGAGCGCTTGTGGCCGGTTTACCAAACGAAGCCAACAAGTACTCCTGTTTTCAAATAGATGATATGCGCGTAGATGCCAAGAACCAGGTTTCGAAGCATCTCCGCTGGGAAGGATAGGGTTTAATAGAGGTTGAAATCCGCGCCAGAACTATCTCTCCACCATGTAACGCGGCAAGGTGGAGATTGGGCGGAGATCATGCTTCGATGCCAAAGATGCGACAGGAACAAGAATTGGCGAGTGGCCAAATTGCTCAGGAAACGATGGAGAGTCTGGGTGATTTCGGTATGATATGGCGGTCTGATAGAGAGTCCCCCATAATGGATCGCTTATTCGTTTGCCGCCTCATCCCTTTTTTCCTGCTCTTGGTCATTTCGGCAACGCCGGCGGCGCGCGTGGAGCGCGTAATCGATCTCACGGCTTCCGATGGCCTGAAGCTCAAGGCAACCTACTTTGCCGCTGAGAAACCAGGACCGGGCGTTCTCCTGCTGCACCAGTGCAATCGGCAGCGCAGAGTTTGGGATGACCTTGCCCGCCAGCTCGCCTCGGCAGGAATTAATGTTCTGACGCTCGATTACCGCGGCTATGGGGATAGTGAGGGAGAGCGGTTCGACAAGCTTCCGCCCGAAGCGATTCCGCAAGTGCGTGCCAAGTGGCCGGACGACATTGATGCGGCGTTCCAGTACCTGCTCTCGCAGCCCGGCGTGATACGCGACGACATCGGAGTGGGCGGGGCGAGTTGCGGCGTGGACAATTCCGTTCAAACGGCGCGACGGCATCCGGAGGTGAAGTCTCTGGTACTCCTTTCCGGGAATACCGACCTGAATGGCCGGCTGTTTCTGCGTAACTCACCCAAGTTGCCAGTCTTTACTGCGCTGGCCGATGATGATGAATTCCCAACATCCATCTTGGCGATTGAGTGGATCTATAGCCTAACGGCAAGCCCGGAGAAGAAATTGGTTCATCTCGCCAACGGCGGTCATGGTGCGGACATGTTCCACGCGCATCCCGAGCTTCGAGACCAGATCGTGGATTGGTACGTGGCCACGCTTGCCAAGACGACAGGGCGAAGACCAGTTTCAAATGAAACTCTGGCCATGCCGCCAGAAGTGCGGATTCTCGATCTGATGGATCAGCCCGGAGGCGCGGCCAAGGTTGGGAGAATGCTCGAAGAGGCGCGCCGAAACAATCCCACAGCTAATCTGTTTCCGGAAGCAGCGGTCAACTTCATTGGATATGAACACCTGCAGTCCGGAGACAAGCAACGAGCGATAGAGATTTTCAAGCTCAACGCGGTGGCATATCCGCACTCGCCCAACGTTTATGACAGCCTGTCGGACGCGTTTCTGGCGGACGGACAGAAGGATTTTGCGCGGCAGAATGCCAGGCGAGCGCTGGAGTTGCTGCCTTCCGATACAGCCGATACCGAGGAACGACGCAAGGGCATTAAGGCGAGCGCTGAGCAAAAGCTGAAGCAGTTTGGGGAGACGCCGGAGTAGGGACCTTCGCCCATCCCACCTCCTTCAGGTCCCTTCTGGACTGCGGCGGCGAGTGCTCATGGATTGATATCAGACGCCTTCCGCCGGGACTCCACTGCGCCAGAAAATCGTCGAAGGCCTTCAGTTTCTCAGGAATATCAGAGCTGCACAACGGAAAGACCGGGGATACGCTGGAAGTCACGGAGATTGCCGGTCAACACCTGGTAGCCGAGCGACAGCGCCGTGGCTCCTATCAGCAGGTCTCCGAACGGAATCACCACGCCCCGGCTCTGCTGCTCGCCGTCGAGCTTCCCGGCTAGCATCGCGGTCTCTTTCGTGTACGGGTACACGGTGAGGTCGGCCAACAGTTCGTTGAGAAACGTTTCCCGACGTAGGCGCATTTCCGGCGTCCGGGCACGATAGATGCCGTGGATGAGTTCGGTCAGGCCGATGGCAGAGAGCGCCGCTTCCTGGTCACCAGTCCGGTTTACGATTTGTTCGATCAGCTGCTCGACGGTATCGCCGCGCCGCTCGGCGGCAATCACCACGCTGGAGTCGAGGATCAGTCCCATGCGGGCGGGTTCAGCGGTTCACGATGGCTGTTGATGACTTCTTCCAGATCGCGGGCAAAGTCCTCATCAAGCGTGGCGGTGGAGGCGTGCTCTTTGGCCAGTCGGAGCGACTCCGAGAGCCATCGAACATGCGGCTCGGCGGGACGAACCACGGCCACGGGCCGCGCGTCGTCTTCGATGACGATTTCGGCACCGGCGCGCACCCGCGCCAGCACGGCAGCGAAGTCGCTGGCGGCTTCTGCTTCCGAGATGTGGATGATGTTCTTCGCCATAGCCAGCATTATATCGCTACTCCTCTTCCTCTCCATCCGCTTCCGAGATGTGGATCCCATGGTCAGCCACACCGCAATTATACGGTCATTCCCCGTGTTCAGATTCTGCCATTCTGCCCGTAGCGCCGCACAGATCATCTCCAGGCAGTAGCCTCGCGACTTGCCCGTGCCCAGCATCAAAGCCGCCGTTCGTCTTCCGTCGTTCGATTAGGGTTCCGTCGCTCGGGATACGTGCCGCTTTGAGCAGGCATTTTCGGAAGATGGAGGCAAGACTTGGGAAGTCAACTGGATCGCGACAGACACGCGGGTGAAAAACGAATCTGATGAAGCGCATTGAACTCCGCGGCAGACCAAGCCGGGGATCGCGCGACTGGGAGACGACCAAACTGCGTCTTGAACACTTTGGAAGGTTGGTATGCAGGATGTGATTTCCGAAACCACGAACGCGGAGGCAAAGCAGTTTGATTTTCTCGAAGGCGAGTGGAACGCCATCTGCCGCTTTCCTCTGCTCGATGGATCCTGGGGCGAGGGACCCGGCTCGCTGACGGCAAGCAAAGTCCTGGATGGCTGCGTTTCCCTGGAATTCTTCGAGGGACCGTATCAAGGAACGATGATCAAGGGCCTCGGTCTCCGCGCCTTCAATCCGCAAACCTCCCAGTGGGAGCATACCTGGACGGACACGTCCGCGCCGGGTGGCTTCCCGGTCTGGCGCGGACGATTTGAAGGCAACGCCATCGATCTTCACGGCCGGTGGAAAGATGAGGCTGGGCACCACGTCCTCTCGCGGCTCACCTGGTCTCACATCGCCGAGCGGTCTGCCCACTGGGAGAGTCACCGCTCTATGGATGGCGGCAAAACCTGGACCAAACACTGGGTGATTGATTTCACGCGCAAGACCACGAGCTAACTTCAGATTTCGCCAAAGCATAAGGATTGACAGACCAATTAACGGAGGCGGTGATGAACATCAAACACATTCGGACTTATCTTATGGCGTGCAGCTTGGTTGTTGCCGTTCAACCCCTTCAGGGACTTGCGCAGCAGAATTCAGATGCAGCGAAAACTAGCGTTCAACACACTCCCACGGAACAGTGGACAACCGACTTTGATTTCGAGATCGGCACATGGACAATTCACTTGAAGCGCCTCGATCATCGCTTAACCGGCTCCACTACCTGGGTCGAATTTGACGGTACCTCTGTTACCCGAAAGGTTTGGGATGGCCGCGCCGACCTGGAGGAGTTCGAAGTTGACAGCCCGACAGGTCACATCGAAGGTATGACCCTGCGTCTATACGATCCCCAAACCCACCAGTGGAGCCTCTATTGGGCCACCAGCAAGAGCGGTGTCATGGGCCCGCCCACGATCGGCGAATTCAAGAATGGACGCGGCGAGTTTTTCGACACGGAACCATCCGGCCCCAATGGCAGAGCCATCCTGGTTCGATTTGTTTGGTCGGACATCACCCCGAATTCGGCCCACTTTGAGCAGTCGTTCTCGGATGATGGGGGCAAGACCTGGGAAGTCAACTGGATCACGGACCAGACACGGGTGAAAGATGAATCTGTCAAAGCGCACTGAACTCCGCCGCATCCCCGATAGAGGATCGCACGACTGGGCAACGATCAACCAAATTTTGGACGCGGGCTTTCTCGCGCACGTCGGATTTTGCTTGGATAGCCAGCCGTTTGTCATTCCGACGCTGTATGGCCGGGATGGAGAAAGACTCTATTTGCACGGTTCAGCGGCCAGTCGCATGCTACGGGAACCTGAAACCGGCATCCCGGCCTGTGTAACGGTGACTCTCGTGGATGGATTGGTCTTATCGCGGTCTGCCTTCGATCATTCCATGAACTACCGCTCCATCGTCGCATTTGGAACCGCGCGGAAGGTCGTGGATCCAGAGCAGAAAGTCAAGTCTTTGCGCGTTATCTCCGAACATCTCATCGCCGGCCGATGGGCGGATGTCCGCGGACCCAGCGAGAAGGAATTGAAAGCGACAACGGTGCTTGAATTCTCGATCGAAGAGGCTTCATCAAAGGTGCGAAATGGACCGCCGCTGGACGACGAGAGCGACTACGGGTTGCCGGTATGGGCTGGGGTATTGCCGCTTGAGATTAAATCTCGCCCGCCTATACCAGATGACAAATTAGTCGAAGGTATCACTCTTCCGGACTATGTCCGGCGCTATGACACTCGGCTCGCCGGCCACTCACAGATAAGGGATTTCCCGATTCCGGACTGAGTGGTCGGCAACACAACCCAGATCGGGAACGGGTTGCGCGTGACACGGGCACAATCCCGAGAGGCGAACGATTCTAACCCGCCTGCGGCAGGCCCACAGCTTCAAAGTCCTCTTGGCTGTGGATCCAACCCTCCAGGCCGTCGATGCGGACCTTGATCCATACGTCTCCGTTTACGCTGAAAGAGATCGCTTTAGCATCCTCATCGTTTACGCTGAAAGAGATCGCTTTAGCATCCTCATTCCAGCTGACTGGTGTGCGGGCTTCGAGGTACTCGATCTTGCTCCGCGGCTGCACGATTACGTGCTTAGGCGTGAAGCCATCATCGGCTTCGGGAAAGAGGCGCACAAACGTGGGTTGGTTATCGCGGTGTGCTTCAACCGTGATCGGATAGGAGCAGCGTTGGACCTGTCCCTTCGAGGTCGTCTCAATGCAGCGCCAAGCCGGTTGCAGGCTGCCGGTGATCCAATTGATCAGCACCGGATAAACGATGTTGAAGTTTCCCGTCCACACTCGGAACTTTAGGACATCATTCATCACTGTAGTCGTTGCTCCTCCAAAAGAAGTTGGAGTGGGGCGAAACGAATCAGTGCCGATGTCGAGAAATTCCCCATCGATAAATATTGGCGGGCCAAACGGGCCGAAGAGGCTTTCATCCGCGGCATATTTGTCGCGGCCGTATTTGAACCCGAATACCTGTACCCAGCCTCCGCTGTCCGGAGCCGAGGGCAGATCCATTCCGTGAACCAATATGCCGCTACCCTGCTTGGTGGTGAACGAGTTGGCGCTGATTCCAACGGTGTTCTCGAACATGCCATTCTCAAAAGCCACCGGGTATGACTCGCGATAAACTACATGCTCTTTCGCATCGCGCAACTCCCACCATTCCACCGTCTCGTCGGTTGTCCCTTCAATGTTTTGCACGTGAGTAAGCAAGCGGAACATTTGCTGCGCGACTATCAGAGTCTGGCTGCGGTCTGAAACCACCACCTTCGGAGGAGGCGCGTCGGACTTCGGCGCGGCAATTGGCAGGGAAGGCGAAGCAGATGATGGGGGAGAGCTTGGTATCGTCGGCGCCGCTTGGGCGGACGCGGATGGTTGCGGCTTCTGCGGTGCAGGCTGCGTTGCAACACCTGTCACCGCTTGGGCAGACTTCATTCCCTGGATATGATTGCATGCGGTGAAAGACACTGCGACTGCCACCAGAGCGACTACAGCCACACTGCTGCCTTGCTCTTTCATGGCTAACGTATACCGCGTTTATATGCGCAGGTTAAGGAACGAAAGGATGCGAACTTCCGGCCGATTCGCTAGGCTAAAACGATAGGCTGTATCTCACTCAAACGTCCCATAAACGCACCGCTGGCCCGCTTCGGGTGATTCATTTCCATGGGATGAGTGTTATACGAATAGGTCAGGCAGCGTTCTCCTACCCGATAGAAGGCTCGTACTTAAGGGAGTGAGCTGGTCAATCTTAAAGATATCGGCTGGCGCGGAAAAACTGCTGAACTGGAAAGGCCAAACATTCCCTCGAAGATATAGTTGCCACGGCTTGGAAGTGGGCTGAACGGGCTGAGGCAAAAAAGCAGTAATCTCGATCAGAAATTCGTCGGCGTAAAAAGCAAAGCGCTACCGACCCAGCGTCCAGGAGGCAGAGGAACGCTACGATAGCGCTGCCTGTGATTGACCCGAACTGTGGAGAAGCTTAGGCCGAAGCGACCGCCAATCCTAGTGCACTGTCTGATTCCTCGACCGTCGCAACTCGCGAGGCAGCTCGGGTCGTCCTTCGTGATCCTTGTTGTCCTTCGTGGTTCACGCCTTTGTTTGAGCCTGGGACTTTAGATTGTTAGCGGCCTTTGTTAAAGCGCTTTGCAGCTCAAGCAAGTGCCTTTCCTCGGTCAGATAGCTGATAACCATCATGCGCAGGACGCTCTCGCCCTTGACGAGGGTTTCTGAAATCCAGCGGCTGCCATCGCGCGTGACTTCGTCCACGATATTGGCGTGAGTGGCGGCTTGCTGCTGGGTATCGAGTCCGCCAGGCTTGAACCTAAAAGTCACAATGGGAAGTGTCGGCGGCACGGCCAGCTCGAAATTGTTCGATGCTTTCACCCACGCCGCGAAGCTCGTCATCGCCCACGAACTTTCGGCAGTTCCGCCCCGGGCTGTTAGGCTCTCAGGAAAGCGGCGTACCCCATGCATCCGAATGCGATCCTGCACGAAATTCGGCAGCTCTACAATGTGAGTGACCGCCTTGACTCGCTGGCGGAACAACATCCCCTCCTCTCAGACGCACTCATCGGCATCTCGGGAAGCGTTCCTAACACGGCCACGCTGCTGGAGGTGGTGGTCGCGATGAAAATGCCGCTGCTCTCCGGCTTAGATCCGGCAAATGCCTGACTTGCTCGTTGTCGGCGCGGAAGCTAGTCGTTGAGCACGAGGTTGAGAAGTGAGCTGTGGACTTGCGATCCGCCATTGTAGTGAATAAAGCCCAATTTCCTGAACCGGTTCATGAAAAAGCTGGCCCGCGTTTGCTGCGGGGAACCTCGCAGCTTTGTCGGCCCCGTCGACACTCAGACTAACGGGGATCGCTTCGTTCGCCACCCCCCAACTATAACGGCGATGAGGAGTGTCTTCAGGAGCCAGTCACCGGAATGGATGGCGGCGATTTGCCATGGGGTCTTCTCCCACATAATGGCGCCCACCCACATCATGGCTGAGAATCCAAACCACAACCAAAGTGCAAGACGTACTGCTCCTTTCCAGTCACTGCCTCCCAGAAGCACTATTAGGCGCGCGAGCACATAAGTGATGACGAGGGTCCGAACAATCTCACCGACCACCTTCCCTATCGACGGTGTCGTACCCGCCGTGCGGCCGGGGTCCACAGCACGCCACACATTGCCCAACAACAACGGACTGTAGTACAGCGAACTCATTACAAACGCCGCCAGGGCCGCTACCACAACGGCCCAATAGTTTATTTTGAGCACAAAGTTTCTCCTCGCCCTTCCTTCCCGCTCGGAATCTCCGGGAGTCAACAACCTCCAACCAAAAACCCATGAAAGCCCATCCGTTCGCGTGTCTCGATGCGTCGGCTAGGGCTGGAGGTCAAAGGCGGGCCGCAAGCTACCATCCATGTAAAAGGGCACGGACGTGTGCTCGTGGACGATCCGCCAGACGCCCCCATCTCGATGCAGGCACACTGTTGCGCGCATCCAGAAACTGATCGGGCGGCCAGCCGCCTTGGGAGTTCCGCTGAGCCGGTAGAAGCCATGGCAGAAGGCAAAGTCGCCGCTCAAGGTAATCTCGAAATCGCGCGATTCACGATCTATTGGGCCTTCCCACGTGTCGAGCCACGCCTGCTTTGATTCGCGATCCTGTCCATGATGGGAAAGTGGCGGCGCGAGATCACATACGACTGCGTCTTGCGCATATGGCGAGACGATCGTTGCGGCATCCTTGTTGTGATGCGCCTTGTGAATGCCTTCGATGAGCGCCCGGATATCAGTTTCATCTTTCGGGGACTGGTTTTTCATTGTTGCGGCTGACATGATGTTTTCTCCTTTGCTTTGAGTTGGCTGTAAAAGCATCTACAGACATTGGTTGGAGATGACACACAGGGTCCCTCGTACCACTGCACTGCGTTCACTTGTCGCGGCCCTACGCCGTTACCTACGCGGGGCGCTCCATTAGCGGCCGGATTTCGACGCCGCCCGTGGGCCCACCTGGAATTCGCGCGGCTATAGCGATCGCCGCGTCAAGATCCTTGACCTCAATGATGTAGTAGCCCAGGAGTTGCTCGCGTGTCTCGGCGAACGGACCGTCGGTCACGAGGCGTTTGCCGCTGCGTGCCCTGACGCTTGTGGCTGCAGACGTTGGGTGCAACTGGGAGCTGCTTACATACTGTTCAGCCGACTGCAGTTGTTGCGTGAATTGCAGGTATTCCCCCATGGCTTGTTGGCGTTGGATCTCGCTGAGCTTGGCCCAGCCCTTTTCGTCGTCGTAAATGAGCAACATGTATTTCACAGTGATCCTCCAGAAGTGAATCGAACAGGGACTGCCCAAATCGACAGCTCGGCCCAGAAATCTTTATGATTGGGCATGCCCCAGGATGTTACCTCCGCTTTGGACGCGCTCTATCGCTCCGACTGGGGCCGGATCGTTGCCGCCCTGATTCGGCTCTTCGGCGACTTCGATGCGGCCGAAGAGGCAGCCCAGGAAGCCTTTGCGGCCGCCGTGGACCAATGGCCAGTTTCCGGGGTTCCCGAATTCCCACGAGCGTGGATCATTCAGACGGCCCGCCACAAGACCATCGACCGTCTGCGACGGCAAACCCGGTTTCAGGAAAACCAGGAGTCATACGTGTCCGGTTTGGGCGGGACCTCGGAGGAACCGGACTACGACACGGAGGAGATCCCCGACGATCGGCTTCGTCTGATCTTCACCTGCTGTCACCCAGCGCTTGCTCTGGATGCGCAGGTCGCGCTGACCCTGCGCACGTTGTGCGGCCTAGACACCGACGAGATCGCGCGGGCGTTTCTCGTTCCCGGCCCGACTATGGCACAGCGACTGGTGAGAGCGAAGCGCAAGATCCGCGATGCGGGCATCCCGTACATGGTGCCAGAGACGAGTGATCTACCCGAACGGCTCGATGCCGTGCTGACGGTAATCTATCTGGTTTTCAATGAAGGGTACGCGGCCACGCGGGGCGGGCCTCTCGTGCGGGCCGATCTCTGTGCCGAGGCGATCCGTCTCGGCGGTCTCGTGCGAACCCTGTTAGGACCGCGGCCGCCTTCGGAAGTGGTCGGGCTCGTCGCCCTCATGTTGCTCCATGATTCGCGGCGGGATGCCCGTTCAGACGATCGCGGCAATCTCATCGCCCTAGAAGACCAGGATCGCAGTCGATGGAATCGGCAGCAAATTGCCGAAGCGCTCCCCCTTGTGGAGCAAGCGCTGCGCGGCGGGGCAGGGCCGTTCGCGGTGGAAGCAGCGATCGCCGCGCTCCATTGTGAGGCGGCTCGGGCAGAAGACACGGACTGGCGTCAGATCGTGCGTCTATACGATGTACTCGAACGCCTGCAGCCATCGCCGATCGTGTCGCTCAATCGGGCTGTGGCTGTCGCGATGGTGGAGGGCCCGCGGCCGGCGCTCGCGCTGATCGACGCGCTGGCAGCAGCTGGAGACCTCGACAGTTACCACCTGCTGCACGCCACCCGCGCGGATCTTTTGCGGCGGCTGCGGATGTCAGCGGACGCCGCGGTCAGCTACCGGCGCGCACTCACGCTGGTGAGCAATGAAAGCGAGCGTCGTTTCCTTGAGCGACGACTGCGCGAAATGCAAGCTCTCGATCCGGTACAGAGCCACCATCATCCAGGGCGACAGGCGCCGCCTCACTAAATGTGTTTCTGGAGCATGCACAACAAACTGCTCTGCCACAGGAATCGCGCCTCAGGCTACTGCCGCTGCAGAGCAATTCATTCGCATGGAATCCTCACCGTCGATTCAGCATCAGCCGCAAATGGGAATACCCCAGTCCCCCGCAGCCGGACCAGGGATTTCCGGAAAGGAGGATGCGTCATGGTGAAACAAACAAGTTGCCTAATGTGCTCCGCCGGACACAATTTCGCACGAAAATGAAGGAAGTACAAAGTAACCATTTTCCCAATTTGCACAGTAAAGACCGACATTCTCGCGTTACGGCGGCTTATTTCGATGACTAGCTGGATAAATCGGACGGTGCTCCATTACCATACGCAGCCGAGGGTATTGAGTAGATGGGCCAGCGTCGTGAACCGCGAAAACCAATCGACGTGCCGCTTCGCATTTTTGGGACTGACTCCGGAGGCAAAATATTCTCCGAGAATGTGACCACGGTCGATGTCAGTCAGAACGGCGCGAAGCTGGGTGGCGTTCGAGCTCGCGTCAAGGTGGACGAAATCATCGGAGCGGCGTATGGAAAGAACAAGGTCCACTTTTCGGGTGAAGTGGGCGGGTGAGCCTGGATCGCCGAAGGACGGCCAAATTGGACTGCTCAATCTGACCCCGGAAAAGCCGTTCTGGGACTTTCCTTTGCCGTCCGGGGTGATTGACAACTTTCGCTTTGCAGACAAGGACCGGCGCCAATCCGCCCGGGCGAAGTGCTCCATCGCTGCGGAATTGCACCCGGTGGGACAGCCAGTGATATGGTGCAAGGTTTCGGATTTGAGCCTGGGCGGCTGCTTCGTAGAAATGCCCATTCCGCTGCGGGTGGACACCGAATTCGAAGTCGCATTGTGGTTGGGAGAAACCAAGTTGCGATTGAAGGGCGAGGTTGCGAGCACTTCGCCAGGATTCGGAATTGGCGTGCGCTTCAAGAATGTCTCGCCCGAGAACCAGGAATTTTTGCGCCGCCACATCCAGGTCATTGCCTGAAACCGTGCGCCCGAGCTCGGCGATGTGACCGAAGAGCGAGGGAGGAGTTTTGTTGTGACTCATTCACCGTGAATCAGATGCGCGCAACCGTCCGGCGAAAATCTAGGGGGGAAAGGTACACCTCAGGTTGTGAGCATGATGCCACTTCGCGATTGACGGCGCGCTTCGTGCGGCATGATTCGACGGAGGAGAATCTGGAACAGCTGCGACACTATGTGGAGCAGCATGGGAGGCCGGTAGCGGTATACACCGACAAGGCCGGCTTGTTTCAGATTACGCCCCGCGGCATCCATCACCGGGACGCTCCCGAGCAGCAGCTGAGCCAGATCGGACGGGCGCTCGCGGAGCTGAACATTGAGTGGATCGCGGCCCATTCGCCGCAAGCCAAGGGGTGCATTGAGCGCTCGTTCAAAACGGCCCAGGACCGGCTGGTGAAGGGATTACGACGAGTCGGAGCGAAGGACCTAGAAACGGCCAATGCGTATCTCCAGCAAGTATTTATGCCTCTGTGGAACGAACGCTTTCGTTGCCAGCCGCAACTAGCCGGCGACGCCCACCGTGCTCTGCCGCCAAGAACGAATCTGGATTCGGTGCTGAGCATACGGGAGAGCCGTACGGTGACGGCGGACTACACGGTTCGCTGGGAGGGCGTGATCTATCGGGTCGAACGTGAACAAATTATGGCGGGCATGCGCGGAGCGCGCGTGCAACTGGAGCGATGGCGCGATGGAAGCAGGTGGATGCGGTGGCGAAACCGAACCGTAGCCCTCGAACCCTGTGAAACCACACCACGCGTGCCTGCCGAGCGTCCTGTCAAGCGTGGGGTTACCGCGGTGAGATCGGCGGAGGAGAAAGCGCGAGCGAAACAGCGGCGTCTGGACGGCCAGCGAGATTGGAGAGAAAGCTACAACCAGCTTCGCAATCGACCAATCTGGGAGGCGGTGAGAGATTCTCCGCTGAGAGCGCCCGGGCTTCGATAGCGATGGCGAGAGGCAAGGGATTCAAACGCCATCCCTTGCCCCTCGTGCACCCCCATCCCGGCTTCAAAAAGCGGAACTTTCTATCTTGCGGAGAAGCAGAACTCTCTACTTTGCGTTGACAGTCGGTCGATTTGATCCGTTCTGCTGGGAAATGATTCGTCTTGAACATGGAACTACTACACTTTTACTACAGTCCGGCGAATAGGCAGTCAGGGTAGGAGTCGCTTTTGGAGTGGCGATTGGCATTTCATCTCACTGGTTAATGCGACAACGCGGTCAAAAGTTCACGGCCATCGAGGTGGTGTCCTGCCTCAGTTGAAAATGGAGAAAGCGTTCTCCCGTTAAGATAATCGGGAGAATGTATGAAAAACGAGCGCAAGCATTACACTGCGGAAGAGAAAGTCGCCATCCTGAGACGTCACCTTTTGGACAAGGTACCGGTTTCCGAACGTGCCCGATGCGCAGTGAACTGCATCAGCGCCAACTCAGCGTTGGAACTTTGCTGGGCTGCCGCCTTCTGCAGCCACTTCACGGCTTCATTTTCGTTCACCGGCACTCCGTCACCATCGCGATAGCGGACGCCAAGATTGTACTGAGCCGCAGCGTTGCCGTCACCAGCCGCTCTTGCGACCCACTGGGCGGCGGTTGTGCAGCTCTGTCGGACCCCGTGTCCGATCTCGTAAGCCATTCCCATCTGGAACGCCGCAGAATCATCTCCGTATACTGCCCGGCGACGTAATCCGGCAAGCTCGTAGCGGCTCAAAGTCCGTACCGCGTCCTCGGTCGTGCGGTCGGTTATTAGCATGTGGCTCTCTTGCAACGGAGCAGACTTGCCGAACTGCTCGGCCACGTGTGCCTCTGGAGTGCCCGCCATCGCGACGCCATTGCTTCGCGCAGTTTCGCGATCCCCTGTACTGTCGGCGCTGAGCGGAACGGTGTTCTCTTGCGCGGCTGTCCGCGAGCTGGACGCTGTGGTTTGCGCAGTATTGTGGAGACTCGCCTTCAGAATCAGGAGCGTGATTATGATTACCAGTATTGCCAGGACGGGAGCCGCTCTGCGGGGCGCACGCAGGCTCGACCGGGACTGGAGAAGCATCTGAAGCCAACTATTGGCGCTCTTCAAGGCATTCAGAAACGAATGCTGGGCGTGGCGCAGGCCTGGCTGCATAAGCACTTTGGGCGGGGCGGAAAGACTCCGCTTCGATTGGACTGTGGGCAAATTTGGCCTGTATTTCGTGGCGGCCCAAAGTCGATTTCTAGCGCTCTTCACTGTGCTCGAGATCGATGACTTCACCCGGCGCAAGCCGCGATACGCAGCTTTTGTTAGCAGTGGCAGAGAATCAGAGAGGTAACGAAGGGTGCGCCAAACCTGATGCCCAGCCCTTTCGGCGCGATTCAAGAGCCGGGCGCGCGAGGCGTACCTCCCCACAAAAGCGACCGTGCGCTCCCACTTCTGGCGAACCACAGGCCAAAGGGTTGAGGTCTCCACGACCAACCCCGCACGTACTCCAATCCCAGGTACATTTGTATCCTCGATCGCGGGAGAAGTCGCCGAATCCCCGGGCAGGGCAGGTGACGCCTGCTCATGTTCAGTCCAGGTTCCGCGCATCGCTTCTGTGGCGCGAGTTTCCTCACCCGATTCGTGCGACTCTTGCGGCGGTTTCGTATCCATGCCTGCAGCTGGAAGCTTGTGCTCGGGTTCACTCTGCAGAAGTCCGGGCATCGAGCGGGGCGCATCCTCGTCGTTCTCTAATATCCTTTGCAAAGCCGGAATGATCCGGTCGATCAACTGCAGCATTGCTGATGGTTCCAGCGCCACGCTCTGTCCCAGCCCCGCTTCCGCAGCCTTGCTGAGTGCCTGCTCCAGCACGTCGGCTAATAAGTGGATATTGGCCGCATCACGCTCCGTGAAGGCATTGAGGTCATCCGAAAACGCGGCTAACGCTCCCGCAACTTCATGTCCTTGATAAATCGGCTCGACTAGCATGGACTTGGCGCAGCCGGGATCATTGCTGGCGTCGTAGAAAGTACTTATTGCGGTTGGGTTGCCCAAGCGGGGTAACGAATCCTTGCTGAGCTGGCATGAGGTCGCTAGCTTCGAAATCACCGAAAGCCGCAATCGCTCATCATTCGATGCGTTTCCTGCTCCTGCGCAATAGAAGATCTCATCCTTTGTGAACAGCCACACGCCAGCACCGCCGGCGCCAACCAGTCCCTGGGTTAGCTTCACAAGCCGGTTTATGGCCGCATTCAGGTCTAGACTTCCGCTCCTTACCTCCTGCCGGATCTGGATCAGGTCCATTAGCGACTGAGGGTCAATCCTATCGCCCGCGCTCCCGCGAACTCCCTGCCTTAGCACGTGCCGGAATTGAGTGGATAGGAATTGCTTGAAGGATCGGCGATCGATGGACAATCGCTGGCTCATATCTTTTAGGGGTCCTTCGGACAGTCGCGATCCACGAAAGACCAAAGACTCTCGCAATGGACATAATAGAGTTTCTGATCCAAGCGTGGCAGGTATCGGAAGGACAAGGCAGTGACGGACGAGCGGCCACAACACCTAACCCCAACCAAAGGGCTATGCGCGATTATCTCCCTGACCGCGCGAGGGACCTCAACTCAATTGCGAGGGAACGGAGAAAACGGTCATGTTTCGATGGGTGATCAAGGGACAACTTCTCGCCGGGCCAAGACCCCGAAGAAAGAGATCGACGAGTCAGGTTCCTAAATCGATCGTGGATGCTTGGATAAAAAAAGCTAAGTCAAGCTTCGGTATCCGATCTATCATCTGCCTGCTTGACAAGCGACAGCTTCGACTGTACGAGAGTCTTCACGTGGATCTGATCTCTTACTATCTCGCTAGCGGATTCCACGTCGAGCATGTTCCAGTTCGCAACTACAAGCACAGTTCGCAACTACAAGCACCCCGCGCTCTCCGGCCAAGAACTTGAAAACGACCGTCTCCTGGCTCATGCGCGCCGCCGTCGCTTGCACACCGACAATCACACAACTCTGATTGTCGACTAAATAATTGTCGTAGTAACCGAGGCGGGCCGGAGTTCCTCCCTTCGTCGCATACGTCGAATCGGGATCGGTGGTCGAGACCTGGTCCTGTTTATGCACTGGCTCTTCGATAGGATTCTGTTGTTCGAGTTCCACCAGGTACTGACGAACGGTTTGTTTCACCTGCGCCGCTTCCGCCAGATGCTCGCGCGGAATGCGGCTCTCCTTGCTGGCATTGGCCTCGACGAAACTGCCATCCACCGACAAATCGTCGCCTTGCACCAATCTGGCTTCCAGGCAACGGGCCACGATCTCTTCAAACAACTGCTGGAACAATTTCGTTTCCTGAAAACGACCGTGCCGATTCTTGGAGAACGTAGAGTGATGCGGTATTTCCTGATCGAACCCAAGGCCGGTAAACCAGCGCCACGCCAGATGCATGCGCAACTCCTCGCCCAACTTGCGCTCGCTGGTGATGCCATCCAAATATCCAATCAACAGGATGCGCAGCAGCAGCTCGGGATCAATCGACGGGCGGCCCGTATCGCTGTAACTCTCCTTCAACTTCTCGCGCACGAAGGCGAAGCTGATGTGTTTTTCGATGAGCCGCAGCAGATGAGTCTCTGGAACCTGATCTTCGAGCCGGAAGTAGTAGAACAGCGCTTCGGAACGGGAGTGTTGTCCCATCATGATTAGCACGCCTCCGAGAATGGTGATCCAGCAAAGCATGGCGAGGAAATTTCTCCTTCTTTTACCACGCTTTTGCTGCCATTCAAGCTGCTAATCGCAGTGACGTTTTCAACACCCACAGGCGTTTACACCAACTATGTCGCAGCTGGAGGGACATTGGGGACGGTCTCCCGAGAGAGCTGCCCCCTTTGTGATCTCAGTGCATATGCATTTCCTTGCGCAGAGGCAGTGCCGACTCTGTTACATGCCGCCTCTGGACTACGTAGCGTGGTGTTGGCACCCGCTCGGGATGCATCTCAACTTTGGCGACCGCCGCCGCAGCGCCTGAGACCTGTACCCAGGTTGCGAGTGATGGCGTGCCAGCCTTATTCACCAGGAAGAGCATGTAGTAGCCCGGAGGGGCGATATTCGAGTCTGGCGGGCCTGTCACCGTGAGGCTCCCGGAGGTCTGTCCCGCTGTCAACGACAACCCAACATACCGTTGATCCATGTCGAACGAGTGTGTCACTGAACCCGCCTTCATAAGCACCACGGAGGCGATGTCGGCCGCATCTGGAGTGGGCACGCTGAATGACTGGCTGTAAGTGATCGAGGCCGGCGCACCGGCAGCGATGCGGGGCCTCACGGCAGCACTTCCGTCCGAGTTGAAGAGGTATGACGGCTGGTAAATCTCGATGTGGTTCTCAAATACGCCCTGGTCAGGGTTGCCGCCAGTGAGCGCGACCGTCCCGTCGGGCAAGAGCAACTGAACATTGTGATAGAGCCTGGGGAAAGTGTTTGACCCGGCCGGCGAGAATGAGCTGGTCGCCGGGTCGTAAATCTCTGCCTTCAAGCTTGCTGTGGTCGCGTCCTCGTCTTTTGCAGAGCCGGCATCCACGAGCACTTTGCCATTGGGCAGGATCGTGGCTTCCATCTCAACCCGCGCCTGGGCCATCTTTGGCCCGGGTACCCAACATGGGGCATAGGTTGGGCAGGCGGCGGAAATTTGAGCGCCTGCCGGACTGAGATCAATAAGTTCAGTGGTGTCGGTCGCAGGATTGTCACCACCCATGATCATGACCTTGGGGCTGTAGTTGTTCTGTGGAGTCAGCGGGAGCAACACCGATGTGCCATAGGTGCGCTCTCCGTTCGGATCGTTTGGCCCGGGATAGCTCGTCCATGCAACCAGGGTCCAAGTTTGGCTGGAAGGATCAAAGTCTAACGTGGCGGATGAAGGGGCGGAGTAGAAGACGTGGCCAGTTGGAAGCAGGTGCATTCTGGGATACAACGGGAATTGGAATCCCGGAAAGTCCACGATGTGGGGGTTTCCTTGAATCTCGGCACTCCAATGCTGCCCGTCCCAGATTTCGCTGGTGTTGTTGTTAGCGCCGTCCGTATCGTTCAATCCAGACGTGGTCATCATACGACCGTCATTAAGTTCAGTGACGGTTGGGTACCAGCGTCCATGGGACGTGGGGGTTATGTCAATGAAGGACTCAGTGGAAGGGTCGAAAATGGAAGTGTTTGCAAAGCCAGTGAACGGAGTGTCGCCTTGGGTTCCCACCACGGCGAGTGCTCCGTAGCTTTTGGTGCCGCCATTGATCAGAACTCTGCCATCCTGCATGATCGACATTCCGTTGCAGAACATGTCCCAAGTTGTGGGGATAGTCGTGATGTTATTGCTAGACAAATCCACGAGTGCCGCACCCTGAGAATATTGTGGCCCTTGAGGGCAACCAGCCTGCTGTGGAGGACAGTTGCCAGAGCCGGAGACGATGAGAATCTTTCCCGTGTGCAGCAGTGCCGCGTGAATCGGATTGCTTGGCATCGTTTGAGACAGGGTTGACCAAAGGCCAACTGGGTGCGGGGTGTAATTTGAGGGCGTGGGTGTCGGGGTTGGTGTCGGTGTCGGTGTCGGTGTCGGTGTCGGGTTTGGGGTTGGGGTCGGGGTTGGTATCGGAGTCGGAATGGGGTCCACTGTCGGAGTAGGAGTTGGTGTCGGAGTAGACGCCAACTGAGCAGCCCCTCCACCGCAATGGATGGGCGGAAACGAGATGAGCAGAACGAACAGTATCGCTGCGACCTTCTTCATCAAAGTGTCCCTCGTCTAGCTCCAATGAATCACGTGCAAGCACGAGCTGTAATGCGTGGAGATGTTTCCTAGTTACGGAGCAATCGCGGTGCCAACCTGGGCTTGCTTTGCCATCCGACGGCGGGCCAATCCGTTCTCTGCTGGCGGAAGCTCGGAATCCTACTAAGGAGAGGAACATAGCTCATTGTGAGCCACGCAGAAGCTACGTTTGCGCCAAGCTATCTTTCGGCCGGACGTTACCTTTGAGTGTTACGGCGGTAACTCAAGACTGAGCCCTGAGAAAGAGCGTTCCCCAAGAAAAGAGAAAAGATGTTCCACGCTAGGAGGTCTGTCTGAACGCTGGGGCGGCGGGCTTGCAATGATGCTGGGAGGCGGAGTGGACTTGAAAGTGACCCAGCGTGTCGCAGTGGCGTGCGATCCAGTTCGACTGGCTCTCGCTGCATGCCAATGGACGTAGCGATAACAACAACCCGCGAATCTCTACGGGATTTTTGTTCCGCTAACTAGTAGCTTAGAAGTCGACAAGCTCAGGGCAACCGAGGAGGTCGCCCTCATTATTTTCCGCCAGCGATGCTGGGAAGCAAGCCAGAAGGCGAGTATCGGGAAACCACAAAATTGGTCCTCGAGTTGAAGAATGATTTCAGAATTCGAGGCACAGTGCCGATTAATGATTTTCTGTCGTTCACTCAACCGTGACGCGGCTTCGTCCGGGCATCCAGCGGAACGCAGGCAGCCGTTTCCAACCTGCCTTGCGCCAGCGCCGGTCAGATGCGTCGCCGGATCCAGCCGTCGAGACGTTGGAAGAGCTTGCGGATGTGGGCGCGTTTGTAATACTCGCCCCGGCCCCGCAGTCCGGAGAACCCTACCGGAGACAAGGGCAAAGGCGGGATGGCAACCGAAGGGACCGGAGCCAAGGCCGCGCGGGATCTCGGACGAGGTTGGAAGATCAGCCCGTCGGTGGATATCCCCGCTGGCGCGACGTACACGGTGGCCGAGATCAACGGCTCTGGCGCGATTCAACACATTTGGATGACGCCTACAGGCAACTGGCGCTTCTCGATTCTCCGCATGTACTGGGATGATGAGACAGAACCGTCCGTGGAGGTTCCGGTGGGCGACTTCTTTGCCATGGGCTGGGGGAAGTACGCCAGGATCTCCTCCCTCGCGGTGTGCGTGAATCCGGGGAGCGCGTTCAACTCCTATTGGCCCATGCCGTTCCGGCACCGAGCGAGGATTACCATCGAGAACCTGGATGATAAAGCCGTGACACTTTTCTACCAAGTGGACTACGCGTTGTCGTCGGTGCCCAAGGATGCAGCCTACTTCCACGCCCAGTTTCGACGGGTCAATCCTCTTCCTTATCAGCAGGTTTACGCGATTGTTGACGGCGTCAAGGGGAGAGGGCAATACGTCGGAACTTACATGGCATGGGGTGTGCACAATAGCGGCTGGTGGGGAGAAGGGGAAATCAAGTTTTACATGGACGGGGACCGCGAGTTTCCCACGATCAATGGCACAGGTACGGAAGATTACTTTAACGGATCGTACGATTTCGAGAATCAAGAGAAACATCAATACGAAGAATTTACGAGCCCCTATTCTGGATTAGCGCAGGTTCTCAAGCCGGACGGACTCTACCAGTCGCAGCAAAGATTCGGTCTTTATCGCTGGCACATTCCCGACCCGATTCGCTTTGAATCTGAGTTGCGCGTGACGATCCAGGCGCTGGGATGGAGGAGCGGAGGCAAGTATCTGCCGCTTACCGACGACATCTCTTCCGTCGCGTTCTGGTACCAGGCCGAGCCTCACGCCGCCTTTCCGAAGTTGCCCGGAAAGGAGCAATTAGAAACGAATTGAGGGAGGCGTGGCTCTCGCACTTATTTTTCGTGGCGACCGCAACTGTCCAGCGGACTTAGCCTGCTTTGTCAGGCGATTACGTCGGGGTCGCATTCCCTCTTTCGGCGTGCGATCAACGGCCTGGGAACATTCCCGCTGGATCACAGCATTGGAGCGAGTTTGTCCGGAACTTGCCAAAGGTCGTTCCTGATATTTCCCTGTTCGATCAACGGTCAAGTTTTTCGCTAAAGAGTTCCCTCTCTTCGACTTTGGAACAGAATCAGCAGATGACGAACGCCGAAAGAGGGGAAATTCCCTGTATTTTTCCCTGTTTGCGGGAAACGCCTCGAGGGTTGCCGAGGAAAGCTAAATTGGAAAGTGCGCGTTTCCCGGATTTGCGAAACGAAGCCAACAAAGCTTAGAGGTGGATTTCATCGGAGCGTGGATTGGATATTGCGAAGAGATGGGAACTAGTCAGACCGCCGTCCGTCTGCCCTCAAACGAACCAGCTATGAGGAAGGTCGCCGCATCCGGGAGATGCGCGGCTTTGATATGACGCAGGCGGAGTTCGCCGAACGCATCGGCATCAGTCAGAACGATCTCTCTACGATGGAACGCGGCAAAGTTGAAATTGGGGCGGAGATCCTGCTTCGGATCGGTCGGGAGTTTGCGAAGAGTATTGAATGGCTGCTGACAGGGGAAGACTTAGTCTTGCGACCCTCCAGTCACGGCCAGTGACCGCAACTATAGTGTCCACGCGAATCGCGGAGATAGCCCACCCGCACTCGGAGCAGTGCCACCCCGTGAAAATGGTCGTCTTCAATCCACACCATACATTCATTCGTAGACATAACCGCGCTTGGATTGTGTCTCGGGTGAAACTCACGTCAGAGGCGAGGAACGGAAGAGGGTATCAGAACTCGCGCCTGGAAAGTTGCCTAATGTGCTCCGCCGGACACAATTTCGCACGAAAATGAAGGAAGCACAAAGTAACCATTTTCCCAATTTGCACAGTAAAGACCGACATTCTCGCGTTACGGTGGCTTATTTCGATGACTCGCTGGATAAAGCGGACGGTGCTCCATTATCATACGCAGCCGAGGGTATTTGAGTAGATGGGCCAGCGTCGTGAACCGCGAAAACCAATCGACGTGCGGGTCCGCATTTTTGGGACTGACTCCGGAGGCAAGATATTCTCCGAGAATGTGACCACGGTCGATGTTAGTCAGAACGGCGCGAAGCTGGGTGGCGTCCGAACCCAGGTCAAAGTGGACGAAATCATCGGAGCGACGTATGGAAAGAACAAGGTCCACTTTCGGGTGAAGTGGGCGGGTGAGCCTGGATCGCCGAAGGACGGCCAAATTGGACTGCTCAATCTGACCCCAGAAAAGCCGTTCTGGGACTTTCCTTTACCGTCTGGGGTAATTGACAACTTTCGCTTTGCAGACAAAGACCGGCGCCAATCCCCCCGGGTGAAGTGCTCCATCGCTGCGGAATTGCACCCGGTGGGGCAGCCAGTGATATGGTGCAAGGTTTCGGATTTGGGCCTGGGCGGCTGCTTCGTAGAAATGCCCATTCCGCTGCGGGTGGACACCAAATTCGAAGTCGCATTGTGGTTGGGAGAAACCAAGTTGCGATTGAAGGGCGAGGTTGCGAGCACTTCGCCAGGATTCGGGATTGGCGTGCGCTTCAAGAATGTCTCGCCCGAGAACCTGGAATTTTTGCGCCGCCACATCCAGGTCATTACCTGAAATCACTCGCCCGAGCATCGGCGATGTGACCGAAGAGCGACGAGGAGTCTTGTTGCGACTCATTCACCGTGAATCGGATGCGCGCAACCGTCTGCGAAAATCTAGGGGGGGAAGGTACACCTGGTCGTGAGCAGCTTGTGGGCTTTGCCGCCGTCCGACTTGGGCAGGTAGAGATCGGACCGCGAAAGTTCGACTCGCACCACAGGCCCCGGCGGCAAAGATGAAAATCGAGGCCGAACTCACGTCGGTGCCTGACCGGGATACGGGTCTCACGCGTCAGCTACAGGCCCTGCCACGAAACTCATTCTTAATGCTGGACGATAGATATTCTTGCCTTGGCCCGTCCAGTGCGGCACTGAATTGGCCCGCAATGATGCGCCACAGAATGGCATGCAGCGAAGACGTTACTGTGATCTGCTGCAAAGGCAGAATCGCTTATGGCATTGAAGCTGCCACTCTGTCCGGCGAAATTGCCGAGCTTGCGCCCCAAACCCGTCGAGTCGTGATCGACCTCAGCGGCGTGGAAATGATCGACGCCGCTGGCCTCGGAGCACTCATATCCGTTGCCTTGACAAGGTTGGGGCCAATGTGTGGCGCTCGCACTCGATTTCCTTGCGTGCGGCCGGGAACCAATATTATTCGGTCGGTCGTGAGGCTTTTGCACTCCGTCTGATTCGCGATTGAATACTGTTGGCCGTCGTCAGACATTCGTAGGTAAGGTACGGCAGGAGTGCGGCAGGGCACCATCTTTGGGGCACGGCGTCGCATCGGTGCTTTATGAGAGCGGGGATTTCAGGTCTGGGGTCGGGGCTATTAAGCTGTCTGTTCCGGGACACTCGCTTGCGTCCTTTAGGCGCGCCAGTCTCCTGGCGGATTTTCGACTTCCCAAAAGTTCTCTGGGCTGTCAAACTCCACTCCCAGCAACCATGAAACGCTCTCAAGAAGCGGGACGGTAAGCACAACACGGCCCTTTTTGCTCGCGCCAGTCGAAACCAGCGTCAACATCACCGGAGTCTCATCCTCTATCCGTTCTCGAACGATAACAGCGCAGCCATGCGCGTTGACGAACACTGTCTTGCATTCTTTATGAAAGGCGCATGCAGGATCGAGGCTGGTGATTACAACAGGAATTTCCAGCGACAGGCGCGTACTACGTCGGGCAGCGTGCTTGCGCTTCTCCAGTCGCCCCTCATTTTCGCTTGGGAGCAAGTTCTCGATACCTTCCGTCCCGAGCCCGTCGCCGCAGCAAGGATCAGCGAATTGGCTTTTCCAAGAGTCGCAAAGTTGATTCGGTGGTCTTCCTCCGTAGCTCTGCTTTTGAATTGCTGATTGAGTTCAACATTGCTCTGGCACCCACATCCCCGGGTACTGCTTTAGTCTCCAGTGCTGCTTTGGCTGTGATCGCATCAAGCCTTCTGAAGGACGGAGCAATATAGGGTTTCTTTGCAGCTTTAGGCTTATGAGGCATAAATCCACTTCCTGTCCTGTTTCCCTAACCTATTGAGAGCGTCAGGTTGACGCGAGATCTTTTAAAGGGATGGGGATCCACCCATTTTGACAATGGAAAGAGGTGCTGGGTTAAAAAAAGGCTTTTGGTCGGTTTTTCGACACTGGCGGGTAAGGGGTGTTGGTGTACCAAGCTGAGGACACTCGGCTGCATTGCTTCGTAGCCCTCAAGTTCTTACCCCGCGTTACGCTTCTTCCCTGAATTCTCAAGGCGAGAAGATTAGCTTGTGATGCTTTGAGTCAACGACCACAAATTGGAAGTCCCTAAGAAAATCCATGCCCAATAGGCCGTCTATTTTTTGCCCCTAAGCTTTTGGAGAGCTCATGCATGTCCATCAGGAAGATGACGTGATCCCGCCACGTGATGGGTCCGACCCGCAGAGTGGCTGTCTTGAAGACTCCCGTGCCGTTCAAACCAGAACCCTTGCTGGTGGAGACGGCGCTCTTTAGGAGAGCGCGCGTTGCCACATCTCCCAGCTCAGAACTTACAATTGTTTGATTCGAGCCGCTGTCAACGATTAGTACTGCCGGTCTTCCATTTACTTCGACCCTAACCAGTATCAACCCGAAGGTCCGACTGTTTTCGAAGGGGATCTCGTATCTATTCGAATCTCGGGAAAAAGCCGGAAACCCTGAGTGCAATGGCAAGCATGACGGACATTGCGCATTGGGAAGCATTGTTCATTGATGCCCATCCCCCACACCGGCGCGGAAAAAAATAAAAGCCCAGGCGCTCTTGCTCATTCGTTCAATCCTGATTCGTCCCCCAGTCGGATATCTGCTCGAAGTTGGTGGTCAGCGCATGCCTGCCTGAACCGTCAGCATTCATAATCGATAAGCCACCTCCGTTGCAGGTGTCCTCAGTGAGGACGATTTTGCTGCCGTCGGGTGACCATTTTGCTCCGAAGGAAACAACAAGAGGGCAGTGCGCGGATAGCGGCGGATTATTAGTGAGGTTGGTCAGGTGCTTCCCGTCGGGATTGACAACGTAAATATCGATCGTGCTGCCGGGGTGCGCATCAAAGCCCGTGTTAAAGGCGATCTTCGTACCGTCAGGCGACCAGTCGTTAACTCCCGTGTCAAAACCCCAGGGCGTGATTCGGGTAAGTCCGGAGCCGTCGACGTTGACGACGTAAACAGCGGCAAGACATCCCTTCGGACGTTGAAATCGACCATTGCCCTTGAATATGCAGCCGCGCGCCCGGGTGAACGCGATGCGGGTCCCGTCCGGCGCGAAGTGCGGAATGACGTCAGCCTCACCGCTCAACGGGAACGTGACTCGATGTACATTACTGCCATCGCTAGCGTTCATAACATAGATACCGTTCAGCGGGAACCCGACGCCGCGGTCACTCTCGAAAGCGATCTTCATGCCGTCCGGTGAGTACTCCGGCTCGCCGTTGAAGCCAGCATGGCTGGTCAGTTGGACTATGTCGCTCCCATCGGCCTTCATCGTGAAGATGTCAACAATGTCGTCGGTGCCGTTGTTGAAGCGGTCACTATCGAAGGTGATGCGAGAGCCGTCGGGTGGCCAGTCACTGAAAAGACTGGTGTGATCGGGAGGGTCGGACGTTAGCTGCCGTTCGTCGGTGCCGTCAGCGCGTATGCTGAATATCTCGTTGCCGTTCGTCGCCGGAACGAAGCGTGTGAAGCTGATCCGGCCATTAGCGCCTGGGAAAGTGGCGTAAGCGGGTGCGGCAGTCAATACCACCTGAACTATGCACAGATTCATGGTTCACGCAGATCCCGCCTGCCGAATCGGGCTGCTGTGGGTCACCCGAATGGTGATGCGCTGAAGGCGCGAAGGTCATAGAGAGCGCGTCGAATAAGGCTCCCGGGAAGTTACTGCGGAGCCCAGTAAAAATCGCATTTTCCGTTCAGTGCTGATGCGCGGATTCTATGCATAGAATTCTATGCACATATAGCCCTGTCTTTTCAATAAGTTGCAGACGTGCTCATTTACGTAGCTACGACGGCTTCAGAACTCAGCTCGGGCGGATCTGCATAATTTAGGTACCATGTACACGACGAGCGCCGCCAACGGGACTACGAAGAGAGCGAGTCTGCGCATTGGATTTCTCCTTCTAGATTTCTTAAATGAACTTGGACGAATCCTCCGATAGTCGAGGCTGCCTTACTCGAGTGCGTCGCACAATGGCTGTAACGCCGAGGTATCCCCGAAAATGAAATAGGCATTGAATGGATGCTGACCTGACTCACTTATGAGGGTGCCGTCTTCTGTAACGACCTGCCTGCCGGCGTCAATCAATATGATGCCGCCGTTCACCCGATACACTTTGAATGATCCGGTCATAATCTCCGTACCTGTGCTGATATCCCAGAGACAGTCAAATCGTGGAGGTGGGTGACGCCACCGGAAAAAGCCCGCCGCCCCGACGGTAAGCAAAGGAAGCACGCAGCAGTTCACGGCGAAGGGCACATTCAGCGGCGGCGCAATGCCGCAGGACATCACTCTCACCACTCACTGGAGCTCGTCTTCGTCCAGCACGGCAACCATCGCGAATGGCCCCAATGGGGCCGGTTTGGTAACCACCACCGGTGCAGGCACCACCAACATTGGCGCCACCTCTGGAGGAGTGACCGCGGCCGCGGGCGCTACTTTGACCGTCCAATAGGTGAGCGGAGAGCAAGGCGCTTGAAGGGAATCCCTCTGTGGGCGACATTTCTGCGATGGCTGAAATGGTGGCAGTTGTCTTTGCCGCCGACACCGATTACAAGCGGAGAGTTGAGCTTTCGCGAAACTTGCTACATGAACTCAAGACAAAGAAATGGCGCTCTATTCAGGCGCCTCTTGTTCCCGAAGAGGAGAGACTATTTCCTCTGAGTCTGATTGCAAAGACACGACGGGGCTACCTGATCACGGTCTGCCGTCAAATGAACGGTTGCTTCGGCTCAGGATGGCCTTCGCGTTCTCAAAAGGGACGAGCTGGGTTTTTCCCGACTGGGAAAAGAAAACGGAACGGGGTGATCGGTTGAGCTGCGTCACGGAGCGGCGGTCAGGGACAAGCTCGTCAATTCCGTACAGAGTTGGTGGATGCGGTCATTCCGTTGGGCGTATCCGCCTATCTCTTCTCGGCTCATGCGACTGAGAGACGTTCCGTTGTTAAGAGTTTGGATTGTTCATCACGGAGAAGGCACATCTCGCTGCTTATCTCTCGTATCCGATCTTGGGTCACTAGAACTCCCTTTTGCTCTCCAATCTCTCGACTACACGCCAAAGTCTGTCCCGATGAAACGTCATACGCGGTATACCAATGCCCAGTTCGCAACGTTGTCCGCGCCTAGCGCCACAGGTGGGACAAGATTCCGCCAGCGCTTGTGTTTGTGTTAGATCCTTCCGCTTCACATTCGCATGATGCGGCTGGACGTAAGCGGAAGTCTGGTCAATTTTGAACGCCAAAACGGCTACATCTGCTCAATCAAGGGGAAAGGGTTTCATTGGATTGTTCATATAGCCCGCTGGCAATCTAAATACAGGGCAGGAATTCAATTTCCTGGTGATATATGAGCCCATTCTGCCAAATCGAGTACGTATCGAGTGACAGCGATGTGGACGCCGTGCGGCAATCGTGCCGTTGCGAAGTGCGCCCCTCGGTATCTAATTGCCGCCGTCATCCATGATGCGATTCTCAACCGAGCACCAATTTCGTCTTCGCGTTTGAACCCTAAGCTTCCTTCCAAGATTGAAGAAGTCATCAGCAAGGCACTTGAGAAAGATCCCAGGCTGCGCTACTAGAGTGCTGCCGATCTGCGATCCGATTTACATCGTTTGAAACGTGATCTGGATTCTCGACAAACAGAGGCTCTAGCGGAGGTTTCTAACCGCGGACAAGGGGCGACCGTCGTGGCTGAGGCCGGGACACGACGTGACGTGACCCTACAGGCTCGATCGCTCATGTGGAGAACCGTTATGGTGAGCCCGGCAATGATCGTAGCGGCCACGAAACCTTGTGGCGAATGGGAAGGCTCATAGACGAGAGGCCAAGGGTTCAAAGGTGAGAAATTCGGCCGTCCGGCATTATAGGGGGGCCTAGGGAAACGTAGCCATGGTGGAATTGTGAACCCGTCTTGCTATCGAAAGAGCAGGAACGGTAACCCTCCACCTACAGCTGGGCGCGCCGTAATTCTATCCCAACACTGTCCTTTGGGGGTTGGACTTTCGTGACGTGGTGCGCTGACACCGCCGAGACTAACGTTCATCACAGCCGCTTCGAACATTGGAGGATCAAGAAGATGAAAAAGTCAGCATCAGTTCTTGCAATCGCGGTCCTGATCGCAACACTGGAATCGGGGCTGGCCTTGGCGCAGAGCAGCGGCAGTTTCAACGCTGCCGGCACGAGCGCCTCCTGCGCCATTGGCACAGGCGGCACATTTAACGGGGGCGTTGGAAACCTGAACGTGTTGGAAACGGGTGTCCAGACGTCGAACGGCTACGGTACCACGCTGATTATCAGGCCTTCGCTGGTGACTGGCCTTTTCACCGACACGAAGATCTCGACTACGGTGCCTACGGCGTCGGCGGATGTCGGTGTTCAAGTCTGCGTGACTATCGACGGCAAGACTGATGGGGTCTATCCGAAAGGTTGCGTGATCTACGACGAGCGCTTCCAGCAGATCAGCAGCCAGCTGTTTTCACAGCTCACTGCATGTACAGCTTTCAACACCGGCCAAACGTGCACGACCAACACCGACTGCGCCTCTCTTGGAACGGGCTATACCTGCAGCGTACCTACTGGGGCCACATCGGGCACATGCGTAGGGCCCAACCCGAATTGCAACTTCGACCTGATTCTGAGCACGCTTTCAGCGCATAACTACGACTTCGTTGCTCAGGTGCCAGGTGGCTACCACACCATCAAGGCGTCGTGGTCGACCGTCGGCCAGGGGGCAAGCTCGGGGTCGAGCACAGCGTCCTGCGTAGGTCCCGGCGTTGTCACGGTTACTCAGACGAAAGTGTTCAAGCAGAACGGTACGCTTTCTTACTGAACTTGGTCTAAGTCCGCAGGAATTCAGATTCCCGCTAAGTCGCGAAGGATCAGCCCCCAGCGCACGGCGTACAGACCGGGGCTGATTCTGTTTTCTTTCGGGGCAAGCCGCCGGCGGTTGTCCAATCCACGAATGATGGTGAACTAGACATAATGAAAAGAACAATAGGCAACATCGTTTTCTGTTTGACTCTTATATTCGCGTTTTGTGGTTACGCCAGCCCACAAGCCAGCGCCATCAGTCCAGTCAGGTCCAACACCCTCCCGAGCGACACCAAGAACCACCCCTTGCCTCAGGCGAGCGCCGCGAATCCCATTGCAACTATTGCCGGGCAGCCGATCTACGAGAAGGACCTGGAGGTCGAGCTGGGGTCGAAGTTGCTGGAACTGCGAAACCAGGAATACCAGATGAAGGGCAAGGCTCTCGACGAGCTTATTCGCAAAAGGCTCTTTGATGCCGAAGCGCAAAAACGGGGGATTTCAACTGACAAGCTGCTGGAACAGGAGGTTGATTCCAAAGTGGCCGACCCGTCCGACGAGGAAATCGAGGGGTATTACGTGGCAGTTAAGAGTCAGCTCAACCAGTCCTTCCAGGAAATCAAGCCCCAGATTGGAAAACTTTTGAAACTCCTCAAAACGCAGCAAGCACGACAGGATTACGGAGACGCACTGCGCGCGAAAGCTGAAGTCAGTGTGCTGTTGCGTCCGCCCAAAGTGGAAGTTGGCTACGACCCGGCCCGGGTGAGAGGAGAGGCCAAGGCTCCGGTCACCATCGTGGAGTTTTCTGACTTCCAGTGCCCCTACTGCAAGAAGGTGCAACCCATCCTGAAAGACTTGCTCGCGAAGTACAGCGGACGGGTCAAGCTCGCTTACCGGGACTTCCCCCTGCGCACGTTGCACGCACAGGCACAACTCGCGGCGGAAGCGGCTCGATGTGCTGAAGACCAGGGAATGTTCTGGCAATATCACGACGCGCTGTTCGCGGACCAATCCAAGCTCGACGACGCCGGTCTGGTCAAAACTGCCCAGATGCTCGGGCTGAATGAAAAATCATTCCAGACTTGCCTGGCGGCGGGCAGCTTCAAGGCCCCGATCGAGGAAGACGTGCAGGAAGGGACCAAGGCTGGTGTGACCGGGACGCCGGGCTTTTTCATCAACGGAGAATTTCTGAACGGCGCCCAGACGGAAGGTGAGTTTGAGAAAATCATCGAACTCGAGCTGGCTATCAGCCGTGACCAGACCTCCATGCGCGCGTCCCGCTGAACCGCCCAGGAGATACACGAATGGGAATCACCCGCAACCGTCTGTTACGCTGTGCTCTGGCTTTTTCGCTCATTTCAGTTATTCCGGCCCTGGCAGATTTGGAAGCCGGCAAGCGCGCCTATGAACAACGCGACTACACAACCGCGCTCAAGGAATTGAAGCGGCTCGCAGAACAAGGAAACGCGGAGGCCCAGGCGTTGCTGGGTCTGATGTATAACCTGGGCCGCGGCGTTCCTTTGGATGTTGACCAGGCCATGAAGTGGTTCAAAGCCGCTGCGGATCAGGGCAATGCCGAAGGCCAATGCCGCCTTGGATCACTTTATCTGAAGACAGACACAGCCGAGGGGCTCAGGTTATTGAAGCTTTCCGCCGAGCAGGGTTTCGCTGACGCTTACCTGATGCTTGGCCTGGCGTACATGAACCTCAAAGATGCTCCACTCGACCTCGTTCAAGCCGACATGTGGCTGCAGTTGGCCGCCGCTGGAAAAGATCCGCTCGCTGCCAAGCAGCGTGCTCGCGCTGAGGGCCAAATGACTCCCGACCAGGTCGCTAAGGCGCGGTTGCTGGCAGCAGCGTGGAAACCGAAAACCTCGCCGAGCGCTCCTGGGAGCGTAAAGAAATAGTCCCGATCAGATCGCTCATCGCGCGCGAGTGGCAGCAAGGCAGGGGCGTAGCAGTTTCCCATGGATCATGGTGTTTGGTGGATTAGAAGGTCCTCTACAACGCGGTAAGCTCAACGGGTCCCTCGTTAGTTCCGTTGCGGCTGACGAGTTTCGGGAACGGCCGCTCGGCCCCACGATGACCAGCTCGCAAGAGTGACAACCCACGTACCGGCCCGTTTTTGCAGTATCCACAGATGGCTTCCGAGGGCTTGTCTCGGGGTGGAATCTTCCGGCAAGGAAAACGTGGTTTTATAGCTTGCTGTCAAGTAAGCAATTTCGTCTGAACCTCTAATGCGACGATTGCTAATCTCTATGCCGTGAATTCTCGTGTTTCCTTGCGCCAACTGCGCTGAAACCGCCGCGCGTCCAAGCACAGGCTGCGCGTCAGGCGGCCACAGCTCGAAATCGTCAGCGCACAACGTCATCAAGCTGTGTTCTTCTCCTGCGACTTCGAACTCGATCCAGCTCGAATGGATCTGCTCAATCTCTCGGACCGCATCTTCGCTGAGTTTGTCCATGCGCCAGATATGGATAGCAGATGCCGGCATCGCCGGCAAGGCCGCACGTGCGCGACCGACAGCCGCTGATAAGGGAGCGGGGTAGCGTCTCGTTTCTGCCAATGTCCATGGATCATGGCACTATTTGGTGCAGAGTTCCGCGCAGCATGAGGCAGATCGGGGCGACAAATCACTGCGCAAGAGAGTTCTCTTAAAAGGGGAAACGAAACGCTGGAGGCCGGGCATTCCCATGTTTCTGGGTAAAGTCAGTTGACTGCAAACCTGCTTAAATTCGCTTTATAAAGATTTGAACTTTATTTTAGAAATATTTTAACTGGTCCACGGCATACTTTGGGCATGAACGACAAGAGCCTACAATTCCATATTGAGCAAAACGAGTGCTTCGGCACCCTCGCCACAGTGCTCGATCTGGTAAGCCAGGATCTGCAACGAAAAGGGCACAGTAGCAATGCGGAGATGCTGGGTCGTGTGCGAGATCAGCTGATGTACCTTCAGCAGGGATACCGGATCGAGAGAATCCAGCCGCACAGTAAGATTGCTAACCTGTTGTAGGACCACGAGTCCGGCTCCACTTGGTCCAAAAGCATGCTTTCGCTCATAATCTTCGACATGACTCGACCCATAACGCTGCATGCCGCATTGCTTCCCAGACGATCACCGCGCCTCCCGGGATTGTGCCCGACACGGCCCATGCTGATTGCCGACCACTCGTCCAGAACTTTTGCCTTGAACCACGGCTGAAACGCTAAAATCATCATCGAAGAAGTGGAAACGGAGCAGGCCACAATGATCGTTATCGACGATGAACAAGTGGAACTATCTACATCTTACGGGCCGATGCGGACGCACATTGCCCGGCCAGCACCGCCGGGTAAGTATCCCGGAATCGTTTTCTTTACCGAGATTTTCCAAGTGACCGGGCCGATTCGCAGGACGGCAGCAATGGTTGCGGGGCATGGATACATCGTTGCGATCCCCGAGATTTATCACGAGTTTGAAGCTGCCGGGACGGTGTTGGCGTATGATCAGGCCGGCTCCGATCGCGGCAATGCGTTGAAGACGACCAAGGAGCTCGCGAGCTTCGACGCAGACGCACGTGCGGTGCTGGACCATCTGAAGTGGCGCCCAGATTGCACTGGTCAACTTGGGGCCTTGGGCATCTGCATCGGTGGTCATCTCGCATTCCGCGCGGCCATGAATTCCGACGTGTTGGGGACCGCGTGCTTCTATGCAACCGATATCCATAAGGGCAGCCTCGGCAAAGGAATGAAGGACGATTCGCTGCAGCGTGCGAAGGACATCAAGGGCGAGTTGCTGATGATCTGGGGCCGACAAGACCCGCACATCCCTCTGGAAGGCCGGATGAGGGTGCTGGCCCGATTGAATGAGGTGAACGCGAAGTTCAGTTGGCATGAGGTGAACGGCGCTCATGCGTTCATGCGCGATGAAGGTGTCCGCTATGAGCCTGAGCTGGCATATCAGCTCTATGGACTGGTCTTTGATTTCTTTCATCGCCGATTGGGCTATGGCGATTTGCCGGTGCAGGTCGCGGGCGCTGGAGAGACGAAACACTAGCGGGCTGTTTGGTCGTCGCGAGAGCCATTGCTCTAAATAGAATGCGACGGCAGCTTTGCTCCCAGCGGTCTTGGATAGCATTCACTAAGCCGCGAACTTAAGGCCCAGGCGCCGGATTTCATCTGCCGAACTGGATCGAGTTGCTGTTTGGACAAAGTCGCGCTTGCGATTTCTTTTCCCGCTCGCGGATTGCGGCCTCCGGAAGATTCCTAGGCAGCGCCCTGCGGACCTTCGGCTCCATGCCATCCGCCAACGCTGCCAATTGATCCTTAGCTATGCCGAGGCCGCTGAGCAAACTTTCCAAACCGCTGAGTCTGCACTGAAAACAGCGCAACAGGGCTTCTGCACTGACACAAAAGATGATCACCAAGGTAAAGGAGATAGTGAGCCGGGCGTCAGCCCAAACTTGAATGTAGGAAGAGTGCCCGACCCTGATTCCGAATTGCTCAAAAAAGCCCAGATGGTCAGGGAGAAAGCTCTATCTGATGGAGAAACTCACATTCTACTTGGCACAATTTTCGGGGGCTAGGTCAATCTCATAAATGAGGCCGTCGAGCGATAGCTCACGATATTGGGATTCTCAGTACGAACTTACTGAAGCTGCGGTCCGCGAAGTGGATTCAGTTTCGCGATTCGACCTTGCTGTTTTGAGTTGTTGCAGAAGCCGGAGAGCCAGGAAAGGCAGAAAAATGCCGGAGACCAATCCCAAGTAGGTATGGGCGAGTATTTCCTCGCCGACGCGAGCTTGCAGATTCGGCAGGTCTCCCGAAAGTGTGTAGTCGACGGCACCTTGAAGACAGAAGTTGAGTCCCACCGCGACGACGATCGGCAGGGACCCTAAGCACGCAGCCGCGAGAACCGTCGGCTTGGCCGACAGCCGATAGGCGATACGGACGTAAAGGCATGCGTCAATCGATAGCGTAATCACCATCATTGCCACTGTGAGGTTGCCATGCAGCCAACTGTCTCGGATTATCCGTGCAAACGATACTGGGAAAAAGACGAGCAGAAAGCCAAAAACCAAGGAGAGACACGCTACTGTGAGGGCCGCATCCGCAAGCCGCACCGTTACTGTGCGGCGTGGTGCCTTAGCCAGAGCCGGAGCCGGGGCACTCATGAGGCTGCCACCTTTGCAACACGGTCCAATAAGATTTCAATCACAACAGCCAGGCTAAATACGAGGAACGCTAGGTTACAGGAGTCGCGCCAAGCTCTTTCGGGGTTGCAACGCATGCCGGTGGAGTGTCGGCAGTAGGTTTCGATCCACACAGCCCCTGCCATGGTGCCACTCACGGCCAATAGGACTGAGCCGAGTGCTCTGGTTTGGGGCATGTACTGAGACTGTAGGAGATCCCAGATAACCGAGATTCCAAGCACTAGGCCAACAAGCCCTAATTCTCCGCGCTCGAAGAGTTGCTTGGGACGGGGCCGCAGATCGCTGCCGTGCTGGTGAGCCCACGCAAGTGATGCCGCCCACGGCACAAAGACACCCAGGATCAGGTATAAGCTGATCCATAAGAGCCATTTAAGTGACATCCAGTCTGCCATGATTTGCGGAGTGCACCGAACCCACAAAACCGCAATCTATCTGTCCAGGTCACACGTGGTCAAGTTACCCTAGACACAACACCCTCGACCGGGCCAGGCGACATCAACCGGCCTTCTTTTCTACCAACCGGAGGCGTGACAGTGGCCTCCATCCCTCGTGTCCTAGCTATCGCTCGACGGCCTCATTTATGAGGTGAGTTGTAGTCTGCGGCGCCGACAGTCCGCGTCCATGGCGGATTTTGCGGGTCCTGGACTGTGACCTAGCCCCCGAAAATTGTGCCAAGTAGAATTTGAGTTTCTCCCAAACCCAGGAGAGGAGAACACGGTGAAAGGCACACGACACAGCGAAGAGCAAATCATGACGATCCTTAAGCAAGGCGAGGCCGGATTGACTACGACGGAGCTATGTCGTCAGCACGGCATCACGGAGCAAACCTACTACCGCTGGAAAACGAAACCAACTGCGCCCGCACAGCTCTTTGCAGTACTTGTCGCCGACAGCATTTGCACGTACACGAGCGGAGATACCGGCATGAGGAAAGCCTCTACGTGGATGCTGGAGAAGAGGACTCAGACGCCGTCCCCTTCTCCAGACCACATCCCCGCTGAAGACGACAACAAGACTTTGACGGGAAACTCACACGCGAACTGGTACATCGAACGGGGGCACCTCAACTGCGTTTTCGCCCGGTGCCCGGCTTCGTACCCTCCGCCAGGTACTTTGCCCTAAACGTCCAACTATTGCAGGACCGTGTAGCCAGTGCACGTCGCCGGCGCCATAGGAGTGGCCGCCGCCGTCACACCGCCCGTGTTGGGGTCGAAACGAACAACGCCGTCTTCAATCGCACAGAACATACGCACA
>WNFG01000671.1_pt1 | contig 35032 bp, 34 predicted proteins | sample 5400431 | NCBI WGS metagenome assembly WNFG01 (sample SAMN13153346, study PRJNA577476) | soil metagenome | isolation source: 120 cm saprolite under Douglas fir tree site 2 hole 3 replicate 2 | place: USA:California | collected 2015-04-18
GCGACGCCGGCGAAAACGCCGAAGACCACGGTGTTCAGGCGATCGGGAGTAAGCACTTCGGCGCGAACGTCTTCGAGGGTGGCGGCGCGCTCGATGGGCTGATCCACGGACATGTCTCGGATGATTTTTGTGATGGGAGAGACCAGCGAATAGGGATTCGCGCTGGTGTGAATGAAGAGGCGGCCGCCCCAAATTTCTCCTTGGTCAAAGGGGCTGTAGACGGTGAGGGTGGGGCCGGGAACTACGTGTTCGTCGTCTATATCGGCGGCGACGCCGATGATGCGCCGTGGCTCCGCGCTGATATCAATAAACTTCATCACAGGATCGGTCCAATAAACGTGGCGATTGACGGCGTCCTGCGTTGGGAACATGCGTTTTGCGAGTGTTTCGCTGACGATGACGACAGGCTCTTTGCTTTGGCCGTCGAGGGCGTTGAAGTCTCGGCCGGCGATGATGGGAACGCCTAGAGCGGCGAAGAATCCCGAAGAAATGCTGCGGAGTTGGGCGCGAGGATCTTCTTCGCCGGGAGCGCGCACGTGGCCGTCGGCAGAAAATTGGAAGCCAGGGCCGAACGTGCCTGCGTCGCGCCAGGGAACGAGGATACCAAAGGCGGTTTTATCCACTCCGGGCAGCGCGTCAATGCGGCGCATAGATTCTTTGTAGAAGTCGGCAACTTGTTGAGGAGTTTTCCCGTAGGAGATGGCCGGGACGTTTATGGCGAGAACGCGGCGCGTGTCCAGGCCAGTTTGCGCGGTCTGCATCGAGAGGAGCGTCTTGAGCAGCATGCTGGCGCCGGCAAGCAGCATGAAAGACGCGGCGATTTGCGTGACAGCGAAAATGCGCAGGCGGCGATTGGTATTGCCGGTGATGCGAAAGCTGCCGTTGGCAAGGCTGGAGCCTTGCGATGTGTTCGCAGTGGGGAGATGCGGGACGTAGGCAAGAAGGACTGCCGAAATGACCGCCAGAATCGCGCCGACCCAGAGCATGCTGGCGTCCACGGTGAGATCAAGCGCACGAACCGAGAAGCGCGACGCGTAGCGGGCCAGGACGGAAAGAAGCGGCCGGGCGATAAGGACGCCGAGAGTGGCTCCGGCAACGCAGAGGACCAGGCTTTCCGCAAGTAGCGTGCGGCGCAAGGCGCCGGAGCTGGCGCCGAGGGCGGCGCGGATACTCAGCTCGCCTTCGCGGCGGACGGAGCGGGCCAGAATGAGATTGGCAACGTTGGAGCAGGCGATGATGAAGACGAGCCCGGAGGCGGCTAGCAGCACGAGGAGAACATTGCGGGCGCCCGCCGTGATTTGATCGCGTAGCAGCTTGGCGTCAATGCGGTAGTCGCCCTGAGCGGAATATGCATCTGAGTGGTCTTTTTTCATCGTGGCGTAGACGGTCCGTAACTCAGCGCGGGCCTGATCGAGAGTGACGCCCGGAGCGAGGCGGCCGAAAAGCTCGGTCATGCGATGAACGCGGCCGGTGACCATGGTGGCCGAAAGATGATGCGGGCTGGTGACCACGTTGGCGATGATTTCGGTTTCAGCAGGATAAGGGACGGAAGGCTCGAGAACGCCGACGATGGTTGCGGACCGAGTGCCGAGGCGGATGTTCTTGCCCATGACATTGGGATCGGCCTTGAGAGTGTCTTTCCAAAATCGATAGGTGAGAACCGCAGCGCCGGCGGCGTTCGGGCCGTCGTCGCGCATGTCCAACAGGCGACCCAGGACGGGATGGAGGCCCATGACTTCGAAATAAGTTCCGCCGACGACGCCGGCGCGCACTTCGCGGGGTTCGCCGAGTCCGATCATGGTGAAGCCGATGGTGGAGAAATCGCCGAACTCGCTAAGGGAGTGGACGCCGCCTTTGAGGTCCTGAATTTCGGGGACGGAGAAGTTGACGTTCTCGCTGCCGATGCCGACAGCGCTCTGCCGAATATAGATGAGGCGATTCTCATCGGCATTCACCAGCGGGCGCAGGAGCACGCCGCGCACCAAGCTGAAGATGGCGGCGTTGGCGCCGATGCCCAGCGCCAGCGTCAGCACCACAGTAATCGCCAGCCCTTTGGTGCGCCCAAGTGAACGAATCGCCACTTTCAGATCGCGAAGGAACAACTCTGGTGTGAGATTCATAATTCGGATACTCCTTAAGTCAAGGCGCCGCGTCTTGCCGGCAGCCTATTTCTTACTTCTCTCGCTCCGCTCAAGACGAGCGTTGCACAAAGATCCCAGAAAAATTCTGTCGGTGACGAAATGCTACTATGCCCCACAGGATGACGACCACAATCGCTAACACCAGGCCACTCCGGTCCATAAACAGGTGGTACAAAAAAATGTTTACGATCACGGGGCCAAGGAGTACGAGCGCGAGCGCTACGTAGCGGTTCACCGGTAGCAGCACCCCGCCCGCAAGTTGAATGGCACTAACAACGAGAGCGTAGTGCGATTGCAAAAGCGCGCCCAGAAACTGGCCTGCCATTCCCGTAGGCATAGGCCCCTTTGGAATAAAGTCCAAGAAGCCATTCGCCCCAAACACCACAAAGACCAACCCAAGGAGAATGCGTGCGATCAAGGCGGCAATTTTCATTGGATGCTCCTCTCTCCTTTCGTCTTTGTTCTTTGTTGTTAACTCCTTAGAGGAATAAGCGCGCGCAGCCGCTCCTCGCGCAAGTAAAGCCCAAGCCAAAGCAATATGCCTAAATACGTCGGGAACAAAATATGACTGAAGAGCGGACCGCCAATACGCAGGTGCGTGGCCACTGCGCCGCCAAGATAGCCGGTCAGCAAAATTGCGCCGAGTACGGACGTCCGCGGAATCGCGTACAGCACAGTGCAAAGCAGCAGAATGATTCCAAGGGTGACCGAGGTGCTCAGCGGCCATCCCAGGTGCGCGAACGCCTCGACGACGGGCGCGGGCTTTATGAATTTGATGATGCCGTCAGGAATCAGGAAAACTACAACCAGTCCGCTGAGAATGCGCCCGGCCCAGAGACCTTTCTTCGACACCGCAACAGCTCCCGAATCGGATGGCATGAATTTTTCCTCCAGATGTCTTTCCAATTGGAATACAACAAATTTGCAAAATCGTTTCCGTCATTGCTGCAAAGTCCCGGCCCGCCACGGCGGACTCGCCCTTATCCCCCGGCAATTGCCCCTATGATGAGCAGCGGCTCCGCCCCCGACGCGACGGCGTCCGGCAGAGGCGCATCCGGCGGCTCATGAGAAAGGTCTTCCGCACATGCAAAGAATCTCAAGAACGCACGGCGCTCTTGCGTGACGTGATCGCGAATCGTGCCGCGCAACATCGGATAGCGCGCCTCCAGCGCGTCGAGGATGGAGCGTTGCGTGACCGGCCCCTCGACCTCCAGCTCCACGTCGCCGCGAACGTGCGCCAGCGCTCGCAGGTGCGACGGGAGTACGACTCGAATCATGGCAGCGTCTGAACCTCGACGGAAAGCACCGCCGGAAGATCACGGACGATGGGCGCCCAGTTATCTCCGGCATCGGCCGAGGCGTACACCTGTCCGCCGGTCGTGCCGAAATAGATGCCGCATTTGTCCAGCGAGTCCACGGCCATGGCGTCGCGCAATACGTTAACGTAGCAGTCTTTCTGCGGCAAACCTTTTGTGAGCGCCTCCCACTCGTTTCCACCGGAACGGCTGCGGTACACGCGCAGCTTTCCGTCAGGCACGAAATGCTCCCCATCGCTCTTGATCGGCACGACATACACCGTCTCCGGCTCGTGCGCGTGTACGTCAATCACGAATCCGAAATCGGTGGGCAGGTTTCCGCTGACCTCTTGCCACAAGTCGCCGGCGTTGTCACTGCGCATCACGTCCCAGTGCTTCTGCATGAACAGCACACCTGGGCGCGACCGGTGCATCGCGATGCGGTGGACGCAGTGACCGATCTCGGCAGTCGGGTCAGGAATGTATTGGGAACGTAGCCCTTGGTTGATGGGCCGCCAGGTCTGGCCGGCGTCATCGGTTCGGAACGCGCCCGCCGCCGATATGGCAATAAACATCCGTTGGGGATTGCTGGGATCCAGAACGATGGTGTGCAGGCACAGGCCACCCGCGCCCGGCTGCCACTTGGGCCCAGTGCCATGGCCGCGCAATCCAGAGAGTTCCTGCCACGACTTGCCGCCATCCTTCGAACGAAACAGGGCGGCGTCTTCAACGCCGGCGTACACCGTATCCGGATCGGTAAGCGAAGGCTCAATGTGCCAGACGCGCTTGAATTCCCACGGATGCTGCGTCCCGTCGTACCACTGATGAGTGGTGAGCGGTTTACCAGTTTCGGAGGAATCGTACATGAACTTATTGCTCTCGCCTTTGGGCATTCCGTCTGGCCCAGTAGTTGGCTCGCCTGGCGGCGTCCCGGGCTGTGTCCAAGTTTTGCCGCCGTCATCGGACCGTTGAATGATCTGCCCGAACCAACCGCTGGTCTGCGACGCGAATAGGCGATTGGGGTCCGCGGGTGATCCCTTGACGTGGTAGATTTCCCAGCCCGCGAAATGAGGCCCGCTTACATCCCACCGTTCGCGCTTTCCGTCCGACGTCAGCACGAACGCGCCCTTGCGCGTACCCACCAATACTCGTACCCCGCTCATCTGTCTGTCCTCCTCATCCGTAGTAAGGCCGCTGCAGAAGCGTGCCCTTGATTTCGCTGCCGCAAAAACTTTATTCTCTTCCCCTCACGATTTGATTGGTATCCAAACTTCCATGCCGCCTATCCCGGTCCGCGGATCGAATTCCTCGGAGTAACGCTCGAAGAAGTTGGGCGCATCAGCGGTTCCCCGAACGATTTCATGACCAGATTCCGGAAGCCATATGTTCCCGATGGCATCGAGTGTTTCGCGTAGTTTGGATACGTGTTCACGGTGGGGGAAAACAGCGTATTTTTGTGCGGGAATGTCCACGACATGGAATTCACCGGGAATGCTGGAGGAGCCGCCCACCTCAACTCCGGTCAGATATTCGATGCCTCCTGCAAAGGTCCAGCACGCCCCGTAGGCCGCATGGCCCACCTGACCCGGGATTTTGCCGATGTGAGGTGCAAAGCGCTCCCATTGGGCGGGAATGCCGTTCATTGTTTCGGTGGTGTACCGTGTGTGCAAACCCGCGATGACTAAAGCCTCGCCGTTTTCGAAGCGCGGCGCCTCAAGTTGCAGCGAAGTGGATTTCTTCATTTTGGCTTTGCTCATTTCCATCTCCCGACTTGCAGTTCCGGGCCGAAGACCCGCTGGCACGGAAAAGTTAGTCTGCCCATATCACTTGCAAAAAGCAAGTGATAAATGCTATTGTGGAAATATGCCAAGGAAGAAGCCGAGTGCAAAGTGGCGCTCGGGGTGTCCGCTCAACGCGTCCGTCGAGATTTTGGGCGACCGCTGGTCTTTGCTCATTATCCGCGACATGATGCTCCGGGGATTCCGGACTTACAAGGAATTTCTGGATTCCTACGAGGGAATCGCTACAAACATTTTGGCGGATCGCCTGCGAAGATTGATCGCTCATGGAATCATTGCCGCCCAGCCAGACCCCTCGGACGGGCGAAAGCTGTTTTACTTGCTTACTCCTAAAGGACTCGATCTTGCACCGGTCCTCACGGAAATGGTGCTCTGGGCTGCCGCGCATGAGGATACCGATAACCAGGCGCTTATCCGTCAAATCCAGAAGGACAAGGAGCAATTTCTGGCTGCCGTGCGCCAGCGCTGGGCCGGAAAGACTTTGCCTTGTTCTTAATCAGCTCCGCCACTGGGCTTTCGCCACAATCTCCATCAAGCGTTCCAGGCTTTGTTTCTGGCCTGCATCCATTTAATGACGCACGCGCGCGCCGTTTGTTTCGTCTTTCTATCGTAATCTTCGAATATCACCGTATTCAGCACTTCAATCTAGGAATAGAAGAGGCTGGTGTCAGCCGATAGGCCTGCCAACTCGGCAAGTCGCCCAGACGGCCCTTGCACCACGAAGCGGCGATGATAAAGCAGAAGCGCTCGCAGCCCGGCAAGTTCTTCTCCGCCGCCCGCCCTGCCGGGACCACCATGCAAGCAGCTGGGGACCACGTTGCCATGGCCGGTGTGCTGATTGCCGACCGAAGAGTCGACGACAAGGATTCGGCCGTGCAGGTCCCCGATTCCGAGCACAACATTTTGAACAAATCCCGGATCATTTGAGAAAACAGAAATAACCAACGAACCCAAACCCCGGCGCGCGATCGCAATCAGATTCTCCAGGCTGTGGTACGCCACGAGCGTCGCTGCGGGACCAAACACTTCGACGTCGTGAACGTAGTTCGCATCCAGCCCGTTCTTGCATGCCAGAAGCGTCGGCTGCACAAAGGAGGACTTCTGCGCGTCAGCTTCGATCGGTTGGAAGTTCTCGTCGCCGCCAAATACGACTTCGCATTCTTGTTTCAATCGCCGCAACCCTTCGAAACAAGCGGCTTGCTGCGTCTTGCTCACCACTGGCCCGACCTTCACTTCCGGATTCCGTGGATTTCCCACCTTCGTGGAACTCAATCGGGCAGCGATGGCTTGGCCCACGGCTTGGAAATGTTGGCGGGGGACGAGCACCCGGCGTATGGCCGTGCACTTCTGTCCGGCCTTCAAGGACATCTCACGCACAACCTCCTTTACGAAAAAGTCAAAAATGTCCGTCCCCGGGGCGGCGTCCGGCCCGAGAATGGCGGAGTTGATGCTGTCCGCTTCCACGTTTACTCGAACCGACCGGCGCAAAATGTTCTCGTGGCTGCGAATCCGCATCGCCGTGTCCGCGGATCCCGTGAACGAAACAATGTCGCTCTCGCTCACGTGATCGAGCAAATCGCGCGCGGAACCGCAAAGGATCGAAATAGCTCCCGCGGGCAGGATTCCTGCCTTCGCGATGTCTTCGACGATTCTGTGCGTCAGCCAGGCCGTCGCCGAAGCAGGCTTGACCAGGATGGGAACTCCGGAGAGCAACGCGGGCGCAGCCTTTTCGCAGAGGCCCCACGCCGGAAAATTGAAAGCATTAATGAAGACGGCGGCGCCCTTGGACGGCGCGACGAAGTGTTGGGCCGCGAATTCGCCCGTTTTGGAGAGGGAAAGGACGGCGCCCTCCTTCAGCATTCTCGAATCCCCCAGCGCCTTCCCGATCTTGGCGTAGTACTTCATCGTGTAGATCGCCCCATCCACGTCGAACGACGCGTCCGCCTGCGTCGCGCCGGAATTCAGAAGCGATATGCGAAAATATTCCTCGCGGTTCGCGGTCATTACTTCGGCGATCTTCCCGAGCATTTCTGCGCGCTCTCGATAAGTCTGTTGCCGCAGCGCGGCTCCACCGTGCGACCTTGCGAATTCCAGTGCTGCCCCAACGCCAATTTCTTCTGATGAGATGCGGGCCAATTCTTCCCCCGTGACGGGATCAAACAGCGGCTCCCCGGCACCCGCGCCCTCTTTCCACTCTCCGGAAACGTAGTTAGGCAGCATGATCCCTATTCCTCCACCAACAGACTCCAGATTACGCCCGCATCCCTGTCCATTGGCCTAGGACAGCAACAAATCATGCTGCGGCATAATACTGCACATTGCAAGCCCAGATTCGGGAACCCCAGGGGCACAAGCCACAAGAGCAGTCCCATTATAGCATAGTGATTATAAACAGTTTATATGCACACAACGCCCAAGGATAGCACTCCGTTTCAGAGAGTAATGTCACCCCTCTCCTGGTGCTTGACCGCCCCTCTGCTACCTGTAGTATACTGCATGTCAGCGGTCATACCATGGCCACCTCTACCAGCGTCGCTTCCAAGTCTGCCTCTCTGCGGCGCGGCGCTCCCATTCGCGAGCGTGAGTTTCTGCTCTTTGTCGGCACGCGCGTTCGAGAGCTTCGCAATCGCCGCGGCATGACCCGCAAAATGGTAGCTCAGGAAGCCGACGTTTCGGAGCGGCATTTGGCGCAGTTGGAGTCCGGTGAGGGAAACATCTCGATCTTGCTTCTGCGAAGAATTGCCGAAGTCCTGAACGTTTCCCTGACGGAATTGTTTGCGCCCCGCGTGGAAGAACAGGCTGAGAAACAAACGATTCGGCGTTTCCTCCAGCGGATTCCTGCCCATCGCCTCGAGGAAGTTGTAGTTCGTCTGATGCGCGAGTTCGGCGCGGACGAAACTCTGCGGCGCAAGCGTATCGCGCTGATGGGGTTGCGCGGCGCGGGAAAATCGACCCTGGGATCGCGTCTGGCTGAGGATTCCCGTGTTCCGTTTATCGAATTGGACTATGAAATTGAAAAAGAAACGGGCATGCCTCTTGCGGAAATTTTCTCTCTCTATGGCCAATCCGGTTACCGCGCGATCGAGAAGCGCACTCTCCAACGCATCTTGAGGGAGCCACGGCCAGCGGTGCTTTCCGTCGGTGGCGGCGTGGTCTCCGAAAAAGAAACCTACGATTTTCTTTTGGCCCATTGTTACACCGTATGGGTCAAAGCGCAGCCGGAAGAGCACATGTCCCGCGTTATCGCCCAGGGCGATCTTCGAGCCATGGCCGCCAGCAATCAGGCCATGGACGATCTGCGAAAGATCTTGGAAGCCCGCGAACCGCTCTATCGAAGAGCGGATATGGTTCTGGACACTTCGAACTCTTCGGTGGACCAAAGTTTTTCAAGACTGAAAATGGCTTTGCAGGCTCATTTGCAGTAGGAGGAATTTGTGGACGTTGTCGCAGCCCAGGAATCCCAGGGAAAAACCGAACTGATCGATTTTCAAATCGATCCTTCGCGCTACAAACATTGGCGGCTCTCCTTCGACGGCCCGGTTGCCACGCTGACCATGGACGTGGCCGAAGACGGTGGAATCCGGCCCGGTTACAAATTGAAGCTGAATTCCTACGATCTTGGAGTGGACATCGAACTCTACGACGCGTTGCAGCGCATCCGCTTTGAACATCCGGAAATCCGCTCGGTGGTCCTTACCAGCGCGAAAAATCGCATTTTCTGCTCTGGTGCAAATATCTACATGCTTGGTCTTTCTTCGCACGCCTGGAAAGTGAATTTCTGCAAGTTCACCAATGAAACAAGGAATGGCATCGAAGACTCCAGCGCGCACTCCGGACTGAAGTTTATCGCCGCATGTAACGGAACCACGGCGGGCGGAGGCTACGAATTGGCTCTCGCCTGCGATGAAATCATTTTGATCGATGATCGTTCCTCTGCGGTGAGCCTGCCGGAGCTCCCGCTGTTGGGTGTTCTTCCCGGAACCGGGGGGCTTACGCGCCTCACCGACAAGAGAAAAGTTCGCCGGGATCACGCCGACATTTTTTGCACCAATCAGGACGGCGTCCGCGGCCAACGCGCGAAGGACTGGCGTCTCGTCGATGAAACTGTGAAGCCGCAGCAGTTCTCCGAGCACGTGAAACAGCGGGCCATGAAACTTGCCGCGCAAAGTGATCGCCCTGCCGGCGTAATGGGAATCTCTCTCACCCCTCTGCAACGTACCGTGGACACCGCGGGCTGGCACTACGAATATGTCGATGTCCTATCTAATCATAAGGCGCGGACGGCGACGCTCACCGTCCGCGCACCGCAGGCCTTCACCGCAGACACATTAGAAAAGGCTCTTGCAGCCGGCGCCTCCTGGTGGCCGCTGCAAATGTCGCGCGAACTGGACGACGCCATCCTGACCCTCCGCGCGAGTGAATTGGAATTAGGGCTGTGGATTTTCAAAACCGCTGGAAATCCCGGCGCCGTTCTCGCCAACGACGAATTCATCTTGAAAAATCAGGACAACTGGTTCGTCCGGGAAGTTCTGGGCATGATGCGGCGCACTTTCGCCCGCATCGATGTCACTTCGCGCTCGATTTTCGCTATCGTCGAACTGGAATCCTGTTTTGCGGGCACCCTCCTGGAATTGGCTCTGGCTGCCGACCGTGTCTACATGCGTGACACGCAAGAAAGCGAAGGCGCCGCGCTGATCCTAGGGAAAATGAATTTCGGTCCACTCCCCATGGTCAATCATCTTTCACGCTTGGCTGCGCGCTTCTATGAAGACGAAGCGCAACTCAGCTCGCTGCGAGACCGCATCGAAACAAAGTTGCCGGCCCGTGAAGCTCTGGAAGCCGGTCTCGTCACGGCCGCACCCGATGACCTCGATTGGGAAGACGAAGTTCGCCAGGCCGTCGAATCGCGCGCCGCGCAGTCGCCCGACGCGCTCACCGGCCTCGAAGCCAATCTGCGATTCGGTTCACCTGAATCTCTCGAAACCCGCGTTTTTGGCCGGCTCTCCGCTTGGCAGAACTGGATTTTCATTCGCCCCAACGCCGTGGGAACAAACGGTGCCCTGAAAGTCTACGGCACTGGCGCTCCCGTGAAATTCAACTGGGAGAGAGTTTAAGCAACCGGGCGGCCGCCGCTCCGATTCCCGCAAGGAGATTTGCATGATCAATTACACCGAGAAAATTCCCAACAACGTCGATCTAGGACGCGACCGCGTCTTGCAACGCGCCCTCGAGCATTGGCAGCCCGCCTACATGGGCTGGTGGTACGACATGGGCCCGGACGAGAGCCGCAACTATGAAGTTTATTTGCGGACCGCCATCAGCGTGGAACCCGACGGCTGGGCACAGTTTGGTTACGTCAAGATGCCGGACTACCGCTGGGGCATTTTTCTCCAGCCGCGCGACGAGAAGCGCGAAGTAAATTTCGGCGCTCACAAAGGCCAGCCCGCCTGGCAGGAAGTCCCCGGCGAATACCGTTCCATCCTGCGCCGCATCATCGTCACCCAGGGAGACACCGAGCCCGCTTCGGTCGAACAGCAGCGCATGCTTGGCGCTTCTTGTCCTTCCATGTACGACCTCCGGAACATTTTTCAGGTCAACGTGGAAGAAGGCCGCCACCTCTGGGCCATGGTCTACCTGCTGCATCGCTATTTCGGACGCGACGGCCGCGAGGAAGCCGAATCCCTGCTCGCGCGGCGCTCCGGTGACACCGACAATCCCCGCATTCTCGGCGCGTTCAACGAACCCACTCCCGACTGGCTGGCTTTCTATATGTTTACGTTCTTCACCGATCGCGACGGCAAATTCCAGCTTTGTGCGCTCGCTGAATCCGGTTTTGATCCCCTTTCTCGCACCTGCCGCTTCATGCTCACCGAGGAAGCCCACCACATGTTCGTTGGCGAGACCGGCGTCAGCCGCATCATTCAGCGGACCTGCGAAGTGATGGAGGAACATAAACTCGACGATCCGTCCGATGTGCGCGCCCTGGGCGTGATCGATCTCCAGACGATTCAGAAGTACTTGAATTTTCACTACAGCGTAACTCTGGATCTTTACGGTTCGGACGTTTCTTCGAACGCTGCGAACTATTTCACCAGCGGGCTAAAAGGGCGGTTCCGTGAAACCAAACTGGAAGACGATCACGTTTTGAGCGAGGCGGAATATCCCGTGTTCGAAGTCGTCAGCGGAAAAATTGTCCCCCAGAGCGTGCCGGCGCTCACCGCTCTGAACGAGCGCCTGCGCGATGATTACATCGAAGAGATTGCCGATGGCGTGGCCCGCTGGCAACGCGTCATCGACAATGCCGGCATTCCATTCCGTTTGACCCTGCCGCACAAGGGCTTCCATCGCGAAATCGGCAATTTCGCGGGGCACTTTATCAGCCCCGAAGGAGAAGTCTTGAGCGAAGAAGCCTGGAAGAAGCGTGAATCCCAGTGGCTGCCGACTCCCGAGGACCATGCCTTCGTCCAGTCGCTCATGAGCGGCCGCGTCGTCGAGCCTGGTAAGTTTGCGAATTGGATTGCTCCCCCAGCGCGCGGGGTGAATAATCAGCCGCTGAACTTTGAATACGTTCGCTTCCATTGATTCACAAGAGTGAACGCTTAAATTCATTCGAAGGACGCGAGCTTCTGCGGCCCATCATAGACATCCACGTCCACATCATGCCCTATCACATGATGAAGCCATCCGCGCTCGAATTGATGAAGCGCGGGCGCAAGGACTACGCCGATATCGAACGGTACTGCGCAAACCCGAAAGAATTTCTCGGCCTGCTCGACCGTCTTGGCGTCGAACGTGCCGGGCTCATCAATTACGTTGCTCCAAAAATCATTGGGTTTACTCCGGAAGCGAACGATTGGATCGCGAAGTATTGCCAGGTGGCGCCGGACCGGCTGATCGCATTCGGCGGCGTGTTGCCGGGAACCGTTCCCGACGCCGGCGCCGAGGTGGATCGCATGGCGAAACTCGGTATTCGGGCCATCAAATTGCATCCGTCGCATCAGGCACTCTCACCAAACGAATATAGGGACGGCAATCGGGAGCTGGCGGCGGTCTACGAGCGCGCCCAGGCCAATGGCATGCCCGTGATGATTCATACGGGGACTTCCATTTTCCCAGGCGCCAGAAATCTTCACGCGCAGCCCCTCTTATGCGATGACGTGGCCATCGACTATCCCGAACTCGTTGTGATTCTGGCGCATGGTGGAAGGCCGCTCTGGATGGAAGAAGCGTTTTTCCTGGTTCGCCGGCACAAGAACATGCACATGGACATCTCCGGCATTCCTCCGCAGAAACTCCTTGAATATTTTCCACGTACCGAAGAGATTGCCGATAAGGTTCTCTGGGGAACGGATTGGCCGGGGCCGGGCGTGCCCGAAATCAAGGGCAACATCGAGAAGTTCCACGCACTGCCGATCCGGGACCAGGCCAAGCGCAAGATTCTATACGACAATGCCGCGCGGCTCTTTCCGCGCTGAGCAGTTCCAGTTCGCCTGCGTCCGTTTCACCAATCCCTTGGCAAATTCGGCGGTTAGCTATTTTGGGAATATCCTGTCCGTGCTGAACGGCTGTTCATTATCTGAACATGTGTTCGTATTTTGTTGACAGCGGCGCTCCCGCCGCGTAACTTTAGGAATGTCCGCGGTGCGGGCCGCGAGGAGGCCGAATTGTCTGGCCAATTGACGAGAACCCGGGACCAGGCCCGTGTTGAGCGCCGTTATCATGCCCGCCGCCTGGAAATCCTGCGCGCCGCCGGAAAACAATTTCGTGTCACCGGCTTTGCCGAAACGGGCATGCGCGATATTGCCGCCGCCGCCGATCTCTCTCCCGCCAACCTTTACAACTACTTCCAGGGAAAACACGAAATTCTTTTTTTCTGCCAGGATGTTTCCCTTGACCGCCTGCTCGCGGCCCTCGAAAAGGCCCGCCGCTTAAGGGCCGGCGCCGCCGAGAAGCTCCGCCTGGTAATCGTCTCCCATTTGCGCTGCGTCCTTGACGAAGTCGAAGGATCGGCGGCGCATCTCTTGACCAGCGCTCTGCCACCGCGTCTGCAACGCTCCCTGGTCGTGAAACGCGATCGTTACGAAGAAGGCGTGCGTCAACTCATCGTCGCAGGAGCCCGCACCGGAGAATTCGTGCCTTGCGATCCAGCGCTGGCCGCGCGCGCCATCCTCGGAGCCCTGAACTGGAGCGTCCGCTGGTTCCATCCGGACGGCGCCCTGACCGCCGCCGAAATCGCCGAAGGCTTCGCGGAGTATCTGATCCGCGGATTGCTGTCCAAACCTGATTCTCTCCGCCGTCCCGGCTCGGCCAGAGAGTTGCCCCGCCCGGTCCGCAAATTCCTTCCGCACGGCGTAAAGCAGCAGGTAGCGGCCGCACGATTTTCCGAGAGGTGATGGAACGTGATCACACTTCCTGTCGCATCGCAAAAAACTTCTCACATTCGCATGACGCTCAACAGCGAACAAGTAGACGTGTCTTTCGCACCCTACAAAACTCTCCTCGAAGTCCTTCGCGAGGATCTCGGCCACACTGGCACGAAACACGGCTGTGAACTGGGAGAATGCGGCGCGTGCGCCGTTCTTCTGAACGGCAAGCCCGTGCTCTCCTGCTTGGTCCTCGGCGTCGAGTGCGACGCCAGAAATGTCCTGACCGTCGAAGGCCTCGGTTTGGAAGGAACTCTGCATCCTCTGCAGGAGGCCTTCGCTGATCTCGGTGCGGCGCAATGCGGCTATTGCACGCCCGCGATTCTGGTCACCGCGAAATCCTTGCTGGATCAGCATCCTCATGCGACTCGCGATCAGATTCGCGCGGCGCTCTCCGGGGTCCTGTGCCGGTGCACCGGGTATCTCCAGATTTTTGAGGCCGTCGAGTCCGCCATGGTCAAGATTGCGCAACTGAACGGATCAGCGAAATAGCATCCGAGTGCGCGGCGGCATAGCGCCGCGCAGTTAGGAGGGTATTTGCCAAGTCAAAAAGATTCGCCGGAACGGCCCGCGAAAGATTCTCAAGCCAACGCCGGGGAATTCCGCGTCATCGGCGTCCCTCGCCGCCGGGTGGACGCCCGCGCGAAAGTAACCGGTCAAACGCGTTTTGCCGACGACATTTTCCTGCCGCGCATGGCTCATTGCAAACTTCTGCGCTCGCCGCACGCGCACGCGCGCATTCAAAGGATCGACACTTCCCGCGCTCTCGCTCACCCTGGTGTCTATCTGGTTCTCACCGGGAAAGACCTGCCCATCGAGTACGGGGTTCTTCCCGTCAGCCAGGACGAGCAAGCCCTCTGCCTCGATCATGTGCGTCACGTCGGTGATCCTGTCGCTGCCGTCATCGCTCGCGAGGAACTCACTGCGTTCGAAGCACTGGAGCTCATCGACGTTGACTACGAGATTCTGGCCACCATCTCCGATCCCCAAGAAGCTCTCGCCACTCCCGAACCGCGCATTCACGAGTACGGCGAAGAAGGCAATATTCACAAGCGCGTCGCGCTGGAATTCGGCGACGTCGAGAAATCTTTCGCCGAAGCCGACGAAATCTTTGAGGACACTTTTTTCTACCAGGGCAGCACGCATCTTCCCATCGAGCAGCATGCCGCCGTCGCCACAAAGGACCCTGATGGGAAGTTGACCATCTGGTCTAGCACGCAAACTCCGCACTACCTTCATCGCGCTCTCGCCAAGGTTCTGCAGATGCCGGCCGCCCATATTCGCGTCAGCGCCACGCCCAATGGCGGAGGCTTCGGCGGGAAGAGCGACCCCTTCAATCACGAAATCGTCGTGGCCAAAGCCGCGCTCCTGCTAGATCGTCCCGTCAAGATTTGCCTTACACGCGAGGAAGTTTTTTATTGTCACCGCGGCCGCCATCCCGTCCTGATGAAGTTCAAGACCGGCGTCAAGAAGGACGGCGCCATCACCGGGATGCATCTCCAGACGTTGATCGATGGTGGCGGCTACGGCTCCTACGGCGTCGCCAGCACTTTTTATACCGGTGCGCTGCAGACCACCACCTACCACATCCCGCGCTATCGTTTTCAGGGTTGCCGCACTTTCACCAACAAACCGCCTTGTGGACCAAAACGCGGCCATGGCACCGTGCAGCCGCGCTTCGGCCAGGAAGTCCAGCTCGACAAAATCGCCGAGAAGCTCAAAATCGACCCGGCCGACCTGCGCCTCCGCATCGTCGAATCTCCCAACACGGTGACGGCAAATTATCTTCGCCTGAGTACGGTCAATCTCTCCGAATGCATTCGCCGCGTGGTAAAAAGTTCCGATTGGAAAGAGAAATTCCGGAAACTGCCTGAGGGCCGCGGTGTCGGACTCGCCTGCTCCGCCTATCTCACCGGAGCAGGGCTTCCCATCTATTGGAACAAAATGCCGCAATCCGGAGTGCAGCTCAAGCTCGATCGCGGCGGCGGTGTCGCCATTTTCTGCGGCGCCACGGAGATCGGCCAGGGCTCCGACGATGTCTTGGCGGGAATCGTCGCCGAAATTCTTGGCATCGACACCTTCGATATCCGCCTCTTCACGGGCGACACGGACTTGGGGCCTGTCGACCTCGGCTCCTATTCGAGCCGCGTCACCATCATGGCCGGCAATGCGGCCTTGCAGGCAGCGGAACGCGCCAGGGAACTGCTTGCCGAAGCGGTTGCCATTCGCCTCGAAGTTCCAAAAGAGCGTCTGCGTTTCGCCGAAAAATCTGTCTTTGATTCTGCCGCGCCGGAAAAGAGAGTGCCCTTCCACGAAGCCGTCTGCCTGGCCGAAGCGCGCTTCGGCACCATCGGCACCGTTGGCTCTTACACTCCCCCGAAATCTCCAGCGCTGTACAAGGGCGGCGGTGTCGGTCCATCTCCCACCTATTCCTATACCGCCGCGGTCGTCGAAGTCGCGGTGAATCCCGTGACGGGATGGATCACCGTACCCAAGATCTGGATCGCCCACGACATCGGCCGCGCACTCAACCCTCCCCTGGTCCGAGGTCAAGTCGAGGGCAGCGTCTACATGGGCCTCGGCGAAGCCCTCATGGAAGAACAGGAATTCCGCCGCCTTCCCAAAAGGCTCTCTCACGCCCTGGTGCACAAATTTCCCTCCATGCTGGAATACAAGAGCCCCACTTCGCTCGACATGCCCGACGTCTTCACCGAGTTAGTCGAGGAACCCGATCCCCGCGGCCCCTTCGGCGCCAAGGAAGTCGGCCAGGGCCCGCTTCTGCCCATCATGCCTGCCGTGGCCAACGCTGTTTACGACGCAGTCGGCGTTCGAATCGATGAAGTCCCCATAACTCCTGAAAAAATCATGAAAGCGCTTGCGGAAAAAAGGGCGGGCCGCGATCCGCGCTATGGACCGATCCACTTTCCGCATGTCGATTGGCCGGAAGCGTTGCGCGTTCCTCCCCCGTGGGAAGGCGGCGATGGCAACGCCGTCAACGATGTCGCACGCCATTCGAAACCGCGCCCCGAGAAAGAAAAGGTACTCAGCTCATGATGCGGCTGCCTCTTTTCGAATTTCGCGCTCCGCGCACGCTGGACGAAGCGGCTCGCATTCTGGACGGTCAAGGACCAAGCACGATGCCGCTCGCCGGCGGCACCGACCTGCTTCCCAACATGAAGCGCCGGCAGCAGGTTCCCCGCACACTGATGAGTCTTCGCTACATCGAGGGCTTGAACCAGGTTCAGTGGAGCGATTCCGCATCGCGCCTCGGCGCCTGCCTCGTGCTCACCGACATAGCCGAGGATCCCCGCTTTCGAAACGGCATGACCGCTCTATCGCAAGCTGCGGCTCTGGTCGCCACGCCGCACATTCGAAACATGGCCACCATCGGCGGAAACCTCTGTCTGGACACGCGCTGCAATTACTACGATCAGAACTACGAATGGCGAAAGGCCATTGACTTTTGCCTGAAAAAAGACGGAACCACCTGCTGGGTCGCGCCGGGAAGCCGGAAATGCGTGGCGGTCTCTTCCACGGACACCGCGCCTGCGCTGATCGCTCTTAGAGCCCGCGTCCGCCTGGTCTCGCGCTCCGGCGAGCGTGAGGTCGCGCTTTCCGAACTCTACAACAATGACGGTATCAACTATATCCGGCGTCGGCCCGATGAAATCCTCGCCGAAGTCCTGCTGGATTCTCTCGATGGCTGGAAGAGCACCTACTGGAAGCTGCGGCGCCGCGGCTCGTTCGACTTCCCCGTATTGTCCGTCGCTGCCGCGGCTCGCCTTTCCCGTCAAGGGGTGCTCGAGGATGCGCGAATCGTACTAGGCTCTGCAGCGTCCTGCCCGCTGGTTGCGGATGGGGCTTCGAAATTTCTGCTGGGGCGTTCTTTGAATTCGGAAACCATCGCTGAAGCTGCCACGCTTGCGGCTCGCATCGCCAAGCCTTTGGACAACACCGATTTCGACATGACCTGGCGCAAGCGGGTCACCGCTGAATTTGTGACTTACGCCCTCCGCGAATTGCGCGGTGATGACCTAGGAACCGAGCGCCAGAGTCTCACGCATCACTCATTCGAATGAGAATACTTTTGGTCACTCCATGAAACAAAAACGAAGCGCATTTTTGTCGCTGTTCCTGCTTGCCATCGCAGTTCACCACGCGTCCGCGCAAGGCGTCCAAAATTCGCTCGCCGAGAAACTGGGATTCCCTCGCGACGCGAAGCTCCTGATCGTCCACGCCGACGACGTCGGCGTAACTCATTCCGTAAACGCCGCCACGATCAAGGGCTTGGAATCGGGCCTTGTCAATTCCGCCAGCCTCATGGTCCCTTGCCCGTGGTTCCCGGAAATTGCCGACTATGCCAAATCACATCCCGGCGCTGATTTTGGTCTCCACCTCACGCTCACGAGCGAGCGTGTTTATTATCGCTGGGGACCGGTCGCTTCGAAAGATAAAGTCCCGAGTCTCGTGGATGAAAACGGTTATTTCCATCACGACTGGAAACCAGCAACTCGCATCAATCCAAAAGAAGTCGACCTCGAACTTCGCGCCCAGATCGACCGTGCCTACGCGATGGGTATCCGTCCCACGCATCTGGATTCGCATCAATACCGTCTTTTTGATAACGGCAAAGATCTATTCGATGTCGTCGTTCGAATCGCTCACGATTACAAGCTTCCGGTTTTCGTTGCCCGCGACTGGTTCGCGGAACGTCCCTATCTGGAAAAAAGTCTGGGCCCCGCCGATATCATCATCGACCATACAATTACGATCGCTCCCAGCGTCGCACCGGACAAGTGGACCGATTTCTACAAGACGGCCCTCACAAATTTGCAACCCGGCGTCACGGAATTTGTGATTCACCTCGGCTTCGCCGACGATGAATTGAAATCCGCCACGCGCGAACGCGACACCTGGGGCGCGGCCTGGCGCCAGCGCGACTTTGATTTCTTCACCAGCCCGGAATTTCGCCAACTGCTCGACGCGCAAAACATCAAGCTGGTGACTTGGCGCGAGATTGCCGGCGCCGCCAAGAAGTGAATTGGAACGGGCGCCAAAATGTTTTCTTCAAACGGCACGCGAGCGAGAATATTTCTTTCGAACGCCGTTTCGCGCTATTTTTGCAATGGAAATTGTTTCATTCTTGGGGTGACCATGCCGGCTGAACCGGAAGCGCAATCCAAGCCCTTTTTCAAAAATCCCACGCTGTACGCTTCTGCGGTCCTCGTCGTGGTTGTGTTTGTTGTGGGGTGGATTCTTTTTTCGCGCTGGTGGGAAAATCGCGCCATTGAAAGCCGCGCGAAAGCGGAAAGAACGCAAAAGCAACAGGAGCAGGATCGCATCACCCTGGAACAACTAGGCGGAAAGGAGCTCGCCATCCAGAATTTCTACGCCACTCCCGGCGTGGTCCGGCGAGGCGAAACCGTGCAGATCTGCTATGGTGTGGCCAACGCCAAAGCCGTGACGCTGGAACCTCAATCCAATCCCGTTTGGCCCTCCTACTCGCGCTGCGTCGACGTAAAGCCAGAAAAGACCACCACTTACACCCTGACCATCGCGGATGCCTCCGGCAACACCAAAACACAAACGCTCGAAGTCAAAGTGCACTGAAAAGATTCTAAAGCTCCATTCCGGAGGCATTTCAACTGGGCAGCCTGCTGCCAAACCCAGCAAAATCATGTCTTTACAGCAAATCCCCTGTTCCCCCTTGTGACTTCAATTCCCCCGCATCTATAATGATGGCTAGAGCGGGGTCCGGGAAACCATCCTTACTTCCCGGGCTCCGCAGACTTTTTTAGCGAACTGACGGCTGACAACCATGTCCGATCCACTGGCGAAGATTAAGAAAAAGATTCAGGACGAAATCGAGCAGCTTTCCCACGAGCTCAGCGTCGAGCTGCCCAAAGAAATTGCAGTGGCGCGCGCACACGGGGACCTATCTGAAAACGCGGAATACAAGTTCGCCAAGGAGCGCCAGGGCTACGTCAACGCAAAAATCAGCCAGCTGAAAAAGCGCATGGGCGACCTGGGCATGCTGAACCTCAGCAATATTCCCAAAGACCGTGCGGGCTACGGTTCGCGGCTCACCCTACTGGACACGCAGCGCGACGTGAAGATTGAATACAAGCTGGTGAGCACCGAAGAGGCCGACGTCGAGAAGGGGCTCATTTCCACGACGTCGCCGATTGGAAAAGCGCTGCTGAACAAAAAGGTCGGCGATGAGATTGAAGTCGCAACGCCCGCGGGCAAGAAAGAATTTGAAGTCATGCGCCTCGTGACCATCCACGACGGCGAGTAACCGTTTTGCGGTTGCAGGCGTCTTATTCAGCAGGTCGTGTCGGCCGCCTGTGAGGGACTATGTATTGGGGAGCAGGCCCCGAGTTCGGGCTTCTAACTTTTCTCAGCTACTTCCTGTTGGCCACGGGTGCGCTACTGGTATGGCGCAACCGGGATGATTTCTCTGTCTGGTTTCAAGACGAAATCTCCGTCTTGCGCCGCAGTTTCTCTCGCTATACGCCGGCCGGCCCGTTTTACATTCTCCGCGAGGAATCCCGCCTCAAAGCCATCCCGACCTCGTTTATGCGCAATCTCACCCGGCTGCCGCGGAGCCGTTTCAATGGCGCGGCGGCGCTTCTGATGGCCGGCATGATGCTTTTCCTGCTGGACTTTTTCCTCTGAAGATTTTCTCTTGCCTAGACAAACCGATAGCCCTTTGCCATTCTCAACCCGATGAAACCAGCCCTGATCGTTCATGGCGGCGCGTGGGATATTCCTGACGAAGTCGTGGACGCTTGCAAGTCCGGCTGCCAGCGCGCACTGGGCGCCGGCTGGACTCTGCTCGCTGGCGGCGGCTCGGCCCTGGACGCCGTCGAGGCCGCCATCATGGTTCTCGAGGACGATCCCGTTTTTGACGCCGGGTATGGGTCGCATCTCAATCTGGATGGCGGTGTCGAGTGCGACGCCATCGTCATGAACGGCGCGACGCTCCGCTCCGGCGCGGCCGCCACGCTGCATCGCGTCAAGAATCCTATTCAACTCGCGCGCAAAATTCTCGAGAGTTGTCCGCATATGATGCTGGTCGCGGAAGGCGCGGAGCGCTTCGCCAAAGAGCACGGAATCAAGCTCTGCAAGCCGGAGGAACTGGTCAGCGAAGCCGAGCGAGAAGCCTGGATGAAGTGCAAAGCGGACAAGCACGCCGCCGAGCATCATCGTGGCCATGGGCAGGGAACCGTAGGCGCCGTGGCCATCGATCGGGACGGCCGGCTGTTCGCCGCCACTTCCACCGGTGGAACGTGCTGCAAACTTCCCGGCCGCGTGGGTGATTCGCCACTCATTGGCTGCGGCTGCTACGCCGACTCCGAAGCCGGCGGCGTTTCCTGCACCGGGTACGGCGAAGCCATCATGAAAATCGTGATGGCCAAAACGGCTGTGGATCTTCTTCGTTCCCGCGTGACTTGCGTCGATCCTACGGGGGCAGCCGATGCCTGCGATCTCTCTTCCGCCAATCTCGCCGCGCGTGAAGCCGTTCACCTTCTTGGCAAGCGCACGCACGCCACGGGCGGCCTCATTCTGCTCGACCGCCACGGCAATCCCGGCTTTGCGTTCAACACGCCGCGCATGGCCTACGGCTATGTGGCCATGGACGGCAACTTCGTCACTGCCGTGTAACGCCGCTATGAGGTTGTAGGTCGTTGAAACGTTGCACGTTAGAAAGTTAAGAGGTTTAATGAGCGGAGTCCAAGGAAGTGACCCATGTCGCAGACAGTCGTTCCGATGATCCATGTGCCGGATGTCAGAGCCACGGCCGATTGCTTGATAGTCTGTTGAAGATTTTGTTCGACAATAAGGTCCGGGGGAGACGACGGTGAAGGTCACATTGCAGGGCGTGCATTGCTATAAGAAGACGGAAAGCGACGAAGACGAGATCTATTGCGTGGTGACCACCGGCGGCGCGAACGGGCGCGAGCTGGCGCGGTTCGAGGTCGGCAACTTTGAGGTGGGAAGGACCCTGCATCCGGGGAAATTGTTTTGGGATGGAACGAGGTGGCCCGAGGTGACGATCACGGTCATGGAAAGCGATGAGAACGAGCCGGGGCACGGCAGCGATGACTTCATTGGAGAGGTCACGGTGAGCGCGGACGGTAGCTGCAAGCCAGGCCGCGCAACGCTCGACGAAGGAAACGACCAGAGCAAACGATACCGGCAGTTCAGCATGACGGGAAGCGCGGCGCACTATGTTGTGCACTTGGAGGTGCGAGGCTAGGATCCGAATGGGAATTAGAGAATTGAAATTGGAAAATAGGGAAGAGAACGTCCCCACGCTCAAATACACGACTAAGGAGTTATCCAATAAGACCTGGCCTGACTTTGAGAGACTCTTCTCCCAGGGCAACGGCTGGGACTTTTGCTGGTGCATGCATTTTCAGCGGCCTTGCTCCTTGCCCAAGAACAAGTGGCTGCGCACCAGGGCGGAGAGAGGTGTAAGGAACCGCCGAGAAAAGAGAAAACTGGTCGAGCGGGGATGTGCGCACGGAATCCTTGTGTATGCGAAAGGTGAGCCTGTCGGGTGGTGCCAGTACGGCCCCCAGGAGGAGCTTCCTCGTATCGACAACAGCCGCAAGTACCGAGGGCTTGCCCCCGAAGGCGGCACACAGAGACTTTGGAGAATCACTTGCTTTGCTGTTCTCAAGAAGTACCGCAAACTCGGGGTAGCAAGCGCTGCGTTGAAAGCCGCTCTAGAAGTCATAAGAAGCAAAGGAGGGGGCCTCGTGGAGGCCTATCCCATTACGCGCTGGGAAACTCGGGCTTTCGGAAATGAGTCCACACACGGAACGGCGTCGATGTTCGAGAACACGGGATTCAAGGCCGTGGCTCACTTTGGCAGCACCAGGTTCAGTAACCATGTGTTGATGCGAAGAATCGTCTGAATCCGGAAAGGAATGATGACAGCCCCACGTTTGCGAATGGAAAGATCTGCTACATCGAGATGCCGGCCACGGACTTTGCGCGGTCGGCGGACTTCTACAAGAAGGTCTTCGGCTGATGGAACGGCAGGCGTGGTTTCGGATGGCGGGGGAATATGCACTGCTCACTCTGGATTAGCAGAAGTCGATATTGAAACTAAACCAGAACATCACTAAGCGACATCCTTGGTGAAATACCCTGTTGTTTCGACGCAATGTCCGGTTCAAAGGCAAACGCGGTGTGGACTGCAACAAGCACAGGTCTGAAGACCGCCACTACAGGGCCCGGCTTGTTGTATCATCCCTCGGCCCGCGGCTTGGAAATCGGGCTCCGATGAGTGCGCGTTGCATTGAGGGAATGCGAGGTCATAAGGCGAATCATGAGGCAAAAGTTCAGTTTGATCGCGATTCTTTTTTTGGCTGCGACCGCTGCGGCGCAAACGCCGCCGCCGCTGGTTTCTCCGGAAGTCCAGGCCGACCATCGCGTGACGTTCCGATTCCGCGGACCTAACGTCAAGGAAGTTACCGTTTCCCTGGAAGGCGCCGCAAAACCGTTCCCCATGCAAAAGGACGATGCGGGCGTGTGGAGCGTGACCACCGAGCCGCTCGCTCCTGATTTTTATGGCTACACGATTATCGTCGACGGCGTGGGGCTCTTCGATCCTTCAAACTACGCTATCAAGCCCAATTTTCTCTACCGGGCCAGCGAAGTACACGTTCCCGGGCCGGTGTCTGGGCCGCCGACGCTTCCCTGGGAAACGAACGACGTGCCGCGCGGCGAGGTTCATCATCATTTCTACAAGTCCGGAGTCGTGGGCGACGATCGGGGATTCTATGTTTACACGCCGCCGGGATACGATCCCCGCGGCAAGCAGTCGTATCCCGTGCTCTACCTGCTGCACGGCTACAGCGATGACGCGAATGCCTGGACGGCGGTGGGGCGCGCCAACGTGATCCTAGACAATCTGATTGCGCAGGGCAAAGCCAAGCCCATGATCGTGGTGATGCCGTTGGGCTACGGCGCGCCGGAGGTGCTGCTTCCTAACTCCGGCGTATTCCGCGATCGCGCGCTGACGGAGCGAAATTTCGATAAATTTCGCGAAGCGTTGTTGAAGGAAGTGATCCCGCGCGTGGAAGGGGAGTATCTGGTGGTGAAGGACCGCAACGCCCGCGCCATCGCGGGGCTTTCCATGGGCGGGGCCGAATCCTTGCTGACGGGGCTGAACACGCTGAACCAGTTTGCGTGGATCGGGGCTTTCAGCTCCGGAGGGATCACCGAAGAGTTCGACAAGGAATTCCCGGCGCTGGACGCCAAGGCGGCGCAACAACCGCGCCTGCTCTGGATTGCGTGCGGGACCGACGATCGTTTGATCGAGATCAACCGCAAGGTTCGCGCGTGGCTGGCGTCCAAGAAGATTCAGCACGTGGACATCGAGACGCCCGGCGCGCACACGTGGATGGTCTGGCGCCGCAATTTGACGGATTTCAGTTCGCTGCTATTTCGCTGAGGGAGCGATGAAAATGATGAACGCTATTTCTGCAAGAACGACGAAGATGTTGCTCGGGCTCGCGGCGCTGGCGATGCTGCTTGGGGCCATTGGAGTGTCTTTACAAGGGCAGACCACTTTGCACGGGGTGCTCACACCGCTCGCCAGTGCCAATCTCGTTTTCGACGGTGAACCCGCGTGTCTCAAAGTGGCCCGCGAGAACGGCGATCCAGATATCGGCGCTTCCACGTTTCTTCTCGAAGCTCCTTCCGGGTGCGTGGTTCCCGCGCACTATCACACCGCAGAAGAAGAATTGATGGTGGTCCGGGGCGACGTGCTCACCGGTATGGACGGCATGCCTGAAACCACGATGGGTCCCGGCGGGTTCGCCATGATGCCCAGCAAAGCGATGCACTGGTTCACATGCAAATCGAAGGTAACCTGCCTGATGTTCGTTACGTTCGACCGAAAGTACGACATCGTCTGGGCCCAGCCAGCGAAATAGCAGGCAACGAAATTGACGCCGTTTGCTTCTGCTCTTAGGATGAAGAGGCGCGCAGACTTCCCGCGGAGCAAGGTGAACGGATACTCCATGAAAGCTAGATCTCTCTGGTTCGCGATTTTCCCGCTGCTGCTACCGCTTGTGGCGAGCGCGCAGACTGCGGACGAAATCGTGAACAAATCTCTGGCCGCGCGCGGTGGCGTCGAGAAGATCAAGGCCATTCAGTCGGAGCGGGTCACCGGCCGCGTCACGTTCGGACCGGGACTGGAGGGCACGCTCGTCGCGGAGCTCAAGCGCCCGCACAAGCTGCGCGTTGAGATTGTGGTCGAGGACCAGAAAATTATCCGCGTCTATGACGGCAAGTCCGCGGGCTGGGTGGTCAATCCGTTCGCGGAGAAGAAGGACGCGCAGCCGATGTCGGCGGAAGATTTGAAGAGCGTTTCGGAAGAATCCGATTTCGACGGGCCGTTTATCGACTACAAAGGCAAAGGCAATCAGATTGAGTTGGTGGGCAAAGAGGAACTGCAGGGCAAGCCCACCTACCGCATCAAGTTGACGAACAAGAACGGCAACATCCGCTTTTATCTTTTTGACGCGAGTTCCTTTTTGCCGGCGAAGTGGGAAGAAACGCGCGTGGTGGAAGGCAAAGAGACGCCGTGGGAATCGTTTTTCTCGGACTATCGCGAGGTGAATGGCGTGAAGTATCCGTTCCAGATCGATTCGGACAGTCCCGGGACGGACTTGAAGCAAACGGTGGTCGCCGAGAAGATTGAGATCAACGCGCAAATCGACGAAACGCGCTTCGCCAAACCCGTTGTCCCGCAAGCACCACCTCCGCCGGCGTCACCACCGAATTGAAACAAGCTTGGAACGCCGGGAATCGCGGCCGTAATCGAATGGCATTTTTTCCTGTGCGCGTGCCTTCGGAGACACAATTTCGCGGGCTACTTTGTTCAGTTCTTCCCGGATCGGCGAGGCGCGCGCGGATGGTACAGATCGGAAATCACGTAGGTGAATCCGACGAAGCCCACGACGCGTGGAAGGTTGCCGTACACGGTGACGTACACGCCGGAATCCAGGACGAGTCGCGGCGAGGGGGCGTAGGTTACCGCACCGAGGACGATCATCGATGCCGGCGTGTTGGCATTCGTCCAGCTGAAGCCCGCGACTTCTCCCGTCCAGCCCCATTTTCCCTTGAGGGGATGCGAATAGGAGAACGACGAGAAATAATTCCGGTCGTATCCACGCAGGCCTGGCCGGCCCACGAACTGGGCGCCTTCGTTCAAATCAATATGATGCTTGCCGAAATCCTTGCTTAGCAGGAGTTGGACGGAATGGCCGGTCGCGCCAGTGCCCAGGCCCGCGGTCGCGGTGGGCAGCGACGCCGTGTACAAAATCGAAAAAGTTGGGCGCGCATCTTTCTGAGGAAATACTTTGAATTTGAATCCCGCGCCGGTGTCCGATAGCCCCGCGACACCATGGTCTCGTTCGAATGGATTGTTGGCGAGGCGCAGCTCGAGATTTTTGAAGAGGCCGAATTTCAGCAGGCCGTTCATGTTCTGGTGGCCGTCGGCAACATCGAACCCGTATTCAATTTCCAGCGCGCCGCGTTGCACCGTTTCCCCTGTGGTCGCGAAGGTGGGCCGGTTGGGCACAGCCACGAGTTCGTCTTGCGCCGTTGGCGCCGCCTGTGCGTGAAGCGGTGCAGACGGCGTGAGACCCGCGAGCAAGGAGAAGGCGAGGGCCCAAGACCGTCTGGTGAGTACTCTCAATTTGTCCCCGCTGGAGAAGCGAACACCTGTGGACGCCACACCCGCGTTTCTTGCGGCCCTTTCGGCAACCGCTGCAGCAGCTGCGTGCCGCCGCGGGCGATCTTGAATCTTATTAACTATAGTGAATCTCAGGATGAAACTACCTTAATCTGTTTGCATGTCAACTACATCCCGGCCATCGGTTGCGGCAGTCACAACATCCTTGATTCGCGTGATCGGCCATCGTCGGCCTGTGAAGAGATGCTGCATTGACCTATTGACAAGGCCCTTGGCCTTGCACTTGCGCTATCCTGCCTGAGTGCGACAGCCGCCCGAAAAAGAGGCAGGTCCTTCCGCCGCGGGCCTTTGCGGCGCTTGCCTGCACGCGCGGCGCATTGAATCTTCGCACGGCTCGGTCTTCTATCTCTGCGAACTCTCGCACACCGATCCGCGCTTCCCGAAATATCCCCGGCTTCCCGTTCTCTCCTGCGACGGTTACAAGAAGAAACCGTAGCAGCGGACTTTCGACCCGCATGCATGTATTTGTGTACGGTTATATAACTCTATAGGTAACTATACAGCGGATTGTCCATTCGGTGAGGTCTTTCATGGCATCCCGGTCGGAAATTTCGAGGTGCGCCGTCGTATTGCTACTCGCCTGCCCCGCGCGTGGGTACGCTGATGAATTGCAATTCACCAGGTGCGCAGATCCTCAAGAAAAAAGGATGCGGCAGAGCGTCACAGCGCGCCACGCTCTGCCGGAAATAGGTCGGTTCTCTCTATGGCAAAGGTTGCTGCGGCCAAGGCTCGTCAGGATTCGCCGGCGGGCTGACGGAAGCAGGGCTCTCTATCGGCATTTTCTGGGAAGCGGGCGTCAGGCTTGGCGTAAGGCCCGAATTTCTGTATTTCGGGGCGCTTACATATCCTTGCACGTGGTCTCGATCAATTTTGTTAACGACCACCTGCACGGGTTGCGGATCATCCGTACGGTGGATCCAGATCGGTTCATAGAGGTTCACTTTTTTCTTGCTGAGTTGGTTGTCGTCCACGATCATCTCCAGATCAAAGTTCTTGTGCTTGGCGTCCGCTTTGCGCAGCCAGAGCATCAGCGGCCCATGGCGCTGGAACTGCTTCGATTTCGGCAGGTTGAATTCGACGTAGTTCCGTTCGCCCCGTTTTTGCAGCGCGACGAGTTCCTCGTGCGTTCTGGCGATGGAACCGTTCAAATCGTCCCGCGCGGCGCTCAAATTTCCCTCCAGGTCCGAGCGCGTCTTGGCGATTTCATCTTGTGTATCTTTTAGCTGCTTTTGCTGGTCTTCCATCCGCGCCTGAAGTTCTTTCAGCCGCTTGTTCTCCACGGCCCGGCGCTTGCCGGCGGCTTGTTTTGCCGCCGGGGTGTTCACTTGTGCAGCCGCTGCCGCCGCGGCTTGCTGCGCCGTGGACACTTCATTCAGCTTTCCAGCAAGTGATTCGACTTGCCCTTGCAGTTGGCCGACTGTCGCGCGCATCTGTTCCTGTTGTCCCGTCAACGGGCCCACGAGTGTCTGCTGGCGGTACCCGTAAGCCACACCAAGACACGCGGCCACCAACGCTGTTCCCGCTGCAATCGCGAGCCAGCGGGCGGTGCTTGTGCCTGATGGATTTTCCGGTTCTTCTCTTTCCATTCTGTCTCGATGCTCTTCCATTGCGACCCTCCGGTGCCACATTCTTCTGGCGAAGATGGGCGAATCTTCATTGCAACCTGTTGCAACAGCCGACTAAGACGATTACTGCTGTCGCGGGACGACCTGAAACGGACAGGTTCGTTCCGGCTTCCTTTGCGCAAAAGGGTTGCCGCGGCGTATCTATTTCGCCCTTTTGTAAGTCTCGTTCTGCCAACAGTTGACAAGGCATGGTCGCCGCAAGCGATTTCTTGCCCGGTACTAGTCCCTGCACTTTTTTCCTGGCAACTAGTCGACTCTTACAAGGTGGCAGCTGGGGGGATTCTCCGATTTGTTTCTAAGTGCGTTGCTCCGGCTCTTTCCCTGTGCTAGCATCCGCGTCGTCAGGAGATCGGACCAGGGATATTTCGCAGGACCTTCGCTCCCGCCCCACGGGGACCCAGGTGCAGTGGCCACGTTCTCCTCCCTCAGTTCCAACTTGCCCGGCGCAGGCCCGCGCCCGAATTCTGCTGGACGGACCTCGCCACGCCGGCCGCTTTGCGGTCGCCAGAGCCAGGAGGCTTTATGAAGAGCTATCTCACCAAGGACATTCGAAACGTTGGCATTGTCGGCCACGGCGGCACCGGCCCGCCACACCGACGACTCCTTCCGGCTCTTCTGAAAGAGTAAAAATTAATTTAATCGATCTCCCGGGCTACTCCACGTTCATCACCGAAACGAAAGCGTCGCTGATCGCCGCAGATGCCGCGCTCATTACCGTCGATGCGCACGTTGGGGCGCAGGTCACTACCGAAAAAGTCTGGGATTATTGCACGGAATACGACATTCCGCGGGCGTTCGTGCTCACCTGGATGGACCGCGAGCTCTCCAGTTTCGAACGCTCGATGGAATCGCTGGAGCAGGTTTTCGGGCGCAACGTCGTTGCGCTTCAGCTGCCGATCGGCACGGAACGAGGATTCCGTGGGGTCATCGATCTGGTGGCCATGAAGGCCCACATTTACAAGCCCGATGGCGACGGCAAGCCCTCGATCGAGGAAATTCCCGCCGCGCTGGCCGACGACGCCAAGGAAGCTCACGAAAAGCTCGTCGAGATGATCGCCGAAGGCGACGACGAAATGATGGAAGAGTTTTTCCGCGAAGGCACTATTCCGATCCACGACCTGATCCCGGCGGTCCGCAAAGCGATCGTAGCCGAAAAAATCTTTCCCGTCTTGATGGTCTCCTCGCTGCACAACATCGGCACAGCTAGCCTGCTTACCTTCCTTACCGACGCTTTCCCGCATCCCGATGAGCATGCACAGGTCGGATACAAGGATCCGGATGGCAAAGGCGACCGTGTCGAACGCAAGTATGACGACGGTCAGCCGCTTTCGCTCTTCGTTTTCAAAACGCTCGCCGATCCCTTTGCGGGCCGCATCAACTATTTCAAAGTAAAGAGTGGCGTGCTAAAAAATGATGCCACGCTCAACAATTACAACCGCGGCATCCCGGAGCGCTTCCAGCACATCCAGGTCGTGCAGGGCAAGCAGCTCGGGGAAGTCGGCGAGCTGCACGCCGGGGATATCGGCGCGATCGCCAAGCTAAAGGAAACCACCACGGGAGAAACGCTCGGCGACAAAGCTTCGCCCATCTACTACGGACCCGCGCGCTTGCCGGAGCCTTCGATCACTTTCGCCGTCGAGCCCAAGACCCGCGCCGACGAAGACAAAATCGGCGTCTCCATTCACAAAATTCTGGAGGAAGATGCCGCGCTCCGATTTATGCGCGATCCGCAAACGAAAGAATTTCTCCTGGCGGGCTCCGGCCAGCAGCACATTGAGGTCGTGGTCGCCAAACTGCACAAGCGCTATCACGTGGACCTCACGCTCAAGCCACCGAAGGTTCCCTATCGCGAAACTATACGCGGCAAGGCCGACGCGGAAGGCAAGCATAAGAAGCAGTCGGGCGGTCACGGCCAGTTCGGTGTATGCCGCATCAAGATGGAACCCATCGAGCGCGGCAAGGGCGTCGAGTTCGTGGACGACGTTTTCGGCGGCGCCATTCCGCGGAACTGGATTCCGTCGGTGGAGAAGGGCATTCGTGACGCTGCGGCGCGCGGCTATCTCGCGGGCTTCCCGGTGGTCGATTTCCGAGCCGTGCTCTATGACGGCAAGTATCACGACGTGGATTCGTCCGATATGGCGTTCAAGATCGCCGGCTCGCTCGCTTTCAAAGAAGCCATGAAGCAGGCGCGCCCGGCGCTCCTCGAACCCGTCATGCACGTGGAAGTGTATGCGCCCGATCAATACTCCGGGGATCTGATGGGCGACCTCAGCTCCCGCCGCGGCCGCATCGCCGGCAGCGAAGCTCGCGGTCACAACGTGATCATCAAGGCGCAGGTGCCACTCGCGGAAATGCTTTCCTACGCCAACGACCTCACTTCCAAAACACAGGGGCGCGCGAGTTATTCAATGGAGTTCTCGCACTATGACTACGTGCCCAACGAACTCGCGGAAAAAGTGATCGCCGCGCACAAGGCAGCGCACGGCGAGCAACTCGTCGAAGAAGAAGCTTAAGGCGCGACTGCCTGCAGAAGTTTCTGTCGAGCTGCCTGCGTCTCGATTCGGGCGTCATTGATACGCGCGAACGAAGGAGTGACTTCTTGAAAAAACGGGTGCAGCGTCTTGACCGAGTCCTGTAGTGTTCGTAACCGTTCCTTCGCCGCGTCCGGAGTGAGCCGCAGAGCCTCTTCCGCTGAGTTCATCAGCCTGTGAAACGCGGCGACCTCTGAAGCCGTTGGCAAAGTAAAATCTTCTGGCGCGGGTTTGCCTGTCATCTCTTGATAGTACGCAGCAGGATTCGTTGACTTGGTCATCTGTTTTGTCGCCGCAATAAGGGGAGCTTCTTCATAGCGGAGCGCCTCGCCCCAATCGAAACCGGTCTCCGGCAAGGCCCGGACCGTGCTTTCGATTTGTTTCTTCTGTGCATCGGTCAGCGTGCCATTTTGAGCTGCCTGCGTCAGTGCATGGAAACTCGAAATCAGCCCCATCTTGGCGACAAGCGAAAAAATCAGGCTGCCGCCTCCGGCCAGGTGCTGCGAGAAACGGATTCCCGCAAGCCAGGTATCAACCGCCCTCAGCGCATCGCCCTTTGCGGCCAGCCTCATCCCATACAATGTATTCAGCCGCGCAAGAACACGCGCCTTCGGAACATACGCAATCGAGGCGCGCGGCCCCAGGTCGTATTCCAGACCCCAGTCGCATTCCGGCAGCTTCGTCGCTCGTTGCATCCTCCAGATCGCCGTTTCATTCTTGTCAAGGATGGAACCGAGCTTCGTTTCATCCCACGCTGCTTCTCCCGCGGCTGTTTTCTCTAGTAAGTCTGAAGTCGCTTTGTCCGCCGGGGGATCCTGCAAATCCGCAAACGCCAGCCAATACCGCAGCGCCGCATTCCGCGTTTCGGTAGGAAGTTTCGTCTGGGCGCGCGCCGTTGCTGCCAGAGAAAGAAACATCAGCGCGGCTACAACTCTCTTCGCTTGTACAGTCATTTTCAAATTCTCCTGGATGGCTATTCCTTTGCAAGCACGCGCAACGTGCTTTCCCTGCCTCGGAAATCGGGGAGCACTCTCTGCGAAGCTTTCGTCAGTTCGGCCTCGAGTTTTTCCGGGTTCTCCAACGCCAATTGCGTGAGCGGCAGCAAAGACAATGGTTGCGGCACTAATTTCGATTCCGGAATGAGGGCCGTATCCTTCGCAACAACTTCTCCGCCGTTCCATTCACTTTTCTTCCGCACGAACCACAGCGAAGCGCCCAGGGCGATCCCGATCGAAGCTGCCGCGGCGAGGCGGCGCGGCCAAACTTGCCAATGGATGGCCGGCTCCGGCAGGGCGCGCGGCCGCCGCGGCTGAAATTCACCCAAGTACTTTTCAAATCGTTCGTCGAGGTTTTTCACGCCTAGACTCCTCACTCTTTGCGGTACGGCCGCAGCTTTTCCCGCAGTTTCTCCAGCGCATAGCGGTAACGCGATGCGACGGTATTGAGCGGCGCGCCCGTCGCCACCGCTGCTTCCTCTAGCGTCAAGCCGCTCCAAATTCGCATCATCACCACTTCGCGTTGTTCTTCCGGCAATTCTCCCAGCGCTTTCTCCAAACTCAGCGCCGCTTCCATGTTCCCGCCCCGATGTTTGAAAGCGCTGAGTTGCGGATCCAGCGGCGCATCCCGCTGTCCGTTTCTTCGCGCGTTTAGAGCCGCGTTGCGCACCGCGCGGTACACATACGCAACCGGCACATCGGGCACTTCGACTTCCTGGCTCAACAAGCGGAGAAATACTTGATGCACCACGTCCTCCGCCGCTGCGGCATCGGTCACAAACGAGCGCGCGTACGCAACGAGCGCGGGCCCGTGCTGGCCATACAGATGACGCACTTCCGCGGCGTTCAATTTCTTATCGCCCAATCTGGCCATCCGTTCGCGATCTGGAGCTATGACACGCGAGCCCGCCCAAATTGTCTAGCCCACATGCCAATTTGGAGGCTTTTTTTCTTTCGCCGCAAGGCGCACACTCTCTTCCATGAAAACCAACAAGCTCGCAACTTGCGGCCCGCAAACGAAAGCCATACATGGCGGGGAGCCGAACCGTCGCGGCGTCAACGGCCCGATCGTCACCGAGATTATTCGTTCTTCGACGTTCACGTTTTCTTCCACGGAGGAAATGAAACTCTGGGCCGAAGGGAAGAACAAGGCGTATATCTACACGCGCTACGGCAACCCTACGCTGACCGTGGCGCAGGAGAAAATCGCCGCACTCGAAGGCGCCGAAGCCGCCATCGTCACTTCTTCGGGCATGGCCGCTATTTCCTCCGTTTTGCTCGCGGCGCTGAAAGCCGGTGACGAAATCATTTCCACCTCGCAGCTCTACGGCGGTTCTTACCGCTTGATGCGCGACGTGTTCCCGAACATGGGCATCGTCGTGCGACAGGTGGGCACGGATCTCGCCGGAATCGAGGCTCTAGTCACGCCGCGCACGAAAGTTCTCTACGTGGAAACGCCGACGAATCCCACGCTTCGGCTCGTTGATATTCATAAAGCGGTGGCCTTCGCCAAGAAGCACAGGCTGGTCTCCATCATTGACAATACGTTCGCCACTCCCGTTCTGCAGAATCCCATCGCCCTGGGCTACGATATGGTCGTGCACAGTGCTACGAAAGCACTGGCCGGCCACTCGGATATCATCGCCGGGGCCGCCGTCGGCAGCGCGGTTTGGATGGAACGCGTCCGGCAGATGATCATTTATCTTGGAGGGTCGATGGATCCTGGGGCGGCATATCTGCTGATTCGCGGAATAAAAACGCTGGGCGTGCGCGTCCAGCGCCAAGGCGAAAACGCGTTGGCCGTCGCTAAATTTCTTGAAAAACATCCCAAAGTGGCGCGGGTGCATTATCCGGGGCTGAAATCCCACGCGGACCATGCACTTGCGAAAAAACAGATGCGTGGATTCGGCGGAATGCTGGCGTTCGATCTGAAAGGCGGCCTGCCCGCGGCGCGCCGCTTCTGCGATCGGGTGCGGCTGTTTCTCCTCGCGGCGAGCTTGGGCGGAGTGGAGTCGCTCGTCATTCTTCCAATCTACAGCTCGCACTACAACATGACGGAAGAAGAGCTTCGGCGCGCGGGGGTCAGCCCAGGCACGGTCCGCGTTTCGCTGGGATTGGAAGACAAAGAAGATCTGATCGAAGATTTGAAGCAAGCGCTCGCGTAATTCGCCCCATCAGTCAATTGAAAAAATCCGCGCGAGATGCGGACTATTTTTTTGTACCGGTGGGTACGGGAACAGCCGCGGGAGCCGGTGCGGTAGCTGGCGGAGGAGCGGCCCATTGGTCCTGGGAGGGGAGCAGGGATTTCACGATGTCTTCCAGTTCGTGCGAGCTTTGCGCGTGCTCCGGATAGTTGTGGACCGTGATCTCGAAGACTTTGCCGTGCTTGGCGCGGACTTCTTGAAGCTCTTCTTGGAGCCGGACGGCAACGCGCTTGGCATTGAGTGTATCGGTTTCCGGGAGAACCAGGGCAAACAGATCCGCCGCCAGGCGGTAGATCGAATCGGTGGGTCGCAGTTTGCGGGACATGGCTTTCGCGGCGTCGCTCCAGGCGGTGGAATCCTTCTCATTACTTTTTGCTGATGCGGCCACAGGCTTGGCCTTCACGAGCAAAAGGGACAGCGTCTTTTGCATGGTCATGGCCCTCCGGTATTCCATGGTCAGGCGATCCCAGAAATGATTTTGATCGGGCATGGATTGCAGCAAGTCCACGCTGGCTTGCTGTTGCAAGGTGACGTTGCGCTCCAGTTCGGCCAGTATTTGTTGCTTGAGCCGCCGCACGGTGCGCTGGCGCTCGAGCAGGTAACCCACAAAAAGAAGAGTTAACCCGCAGAAACCGAAAAAGGCGACGCGGAGAGTCCACTTGTTCCCCACGGGATGGAGGAACACCAGCGGATACATAAACACAGCCAAGCCGCCGGCAAGCACCAACACGATGACCGCCGCCAGGATGGTGAGCTGCAACTCTCGGCGTTCGAGATGATCCAACTCTTTGCGGTTCAGCATCCCCATGACGTTTCTTTAGCTCCAGACGGCTCATGGCCGCTTGTAAAGCGAGTTTCGTTCCGGAATGAACCTCTATCGTCCAGTGAGAGGCCGCTAAGTGCAATGGATGCAGAGTACTGTGTAGCGCATGTGGTACTGTCCGGTTTTGGGAAGCGCGGGCCGAATGGACCGGCCAGGAAAAGCGGCCGTTACGGTGTCAAATTCGCAGGGAAGATACCGGAGGTTCGAAGAGCGGGCGGAAAAGCGGAACGGGCGCCCCGGTGAACCGGAACGCCCGTTCTGTAATTTTGTGAAGTGAAATTAGAGGGGCTGTACGTTCGAGGCCTGCAGGCCCTTGGGGCCCTTGGTGACTTCGAATTCAACCGCCTGGCCATCATTCAACGACTTATAGCCATCAGCCACGATCGCGGAGAAATGGACGAAAACGTCCTCACCG
>WNFG01000443.1_pt1 | contig 34988 bp, 34 predicted proteins | sample 5400431 | NCBI WGS metagenome assembly WNFG01 (sample SAMN13153346, study PRJNA577476) | soil metagenome | isolation source: 120 cm saprolite under Douglas fir tree site 2 hole 3 replicate 2 | place: USA:California | collected 2015-04-18
CAGCGCACGCTGGTTTGATACCTCCTCCTGCAAGGCGATACCGGAGGGCCAGCCAACCTCCATCACTCGTACAGCACCGCGGTCAGCGGACCCGCCAACCACCACCAGGCCCCCTCCCACGTTCGTGTTCACAAGACAGAGTCAAGCTAAAGAAGCCGGGTGACCCGGCCTCTAAAGAACAAGGCCGTGTAATTGAGGCGTCGTCTCTGGCCGCAAGGGATGGCGGATGATCGGGTAGATCGTCAGACAGCAATCGTCAGACAGCAAACAAGCGAAGCCCGGTAGGAACGATGTGTCCGCCAAGACCGCCGATGCCTTCAACCCGCAGATCGATACCGGCCTGCGTACGATACGGAATCGATCAGGTTTTCTATCTTAGATTGGCGTGTCGCGCTCGATAATGCGATAGCATGTTCGAAGACTTTCACTCCGGCGGCGGCGGGAGGTGACCAGGTGCCAGCAGACCCCCAGGAGGATCAGGATCAGGCCCTAGCCTGGGAGATGGCCGCGTTCCCCGCCGAGGACGAACCCGACTGGGACGCGCTGGAATACCTGGAATACTTCGGCGACGCCGAGCCCGATGAGAAGCCATGGCCGGAGGACCTGCCCGCCCCCGTGCCCGGCACCCCGGCTGCTGCCACCCCCCCGGAGGGGGACGCTCGCCGCCTCGCAGATGGCCGCGTCGGCGGCAAGGCCCACCGCCGCGCTGTCAGTAACGACCAGGCCGACAGTAACGACGGCGACCACGCCAACACCAGCGGCACTGCTGCTGCCACCCCCGCCGCCGACCACGCCGATGGCGGTGACACCGCGGCCGGCCTTGTGGCGACGGGAGCGGGGTTCGTGCAGGGGGGCGTGGCGGACGTCATGCCCCCGGGCCCGGTGCTTGCGGGACTCGCTGACCGGGCATCGCAGGGCGGCCTGGGCAGGCTGGACGATGATGAGCTGATCGGGGTGCTGAGCGCGTGGCAGCGGCTGGGTGCCTGGGCGGCCGCCGGACTGCTCTCGGCTACGTCGGAACTGGCGGCCCGGCGGGAAGCTGAGGGGCGGGCGACCGGGGACGGGCGGATGTTGGAGCATGTCGTCGATGAGGTCGCCCTCGCGTTGACGTTGACTGGGTACAGTGCCGGGCGCGTTCTCGGCTTGGCCCTAGCCCTGGACAGACTGCCGCTGACCCGGGCCGCCCTGGCTGCGGGACGGATCGACGAACGCCGCGCCGCCCTGATCGCTGATGAGCTGAGCGGCCTGGACGACGAGCACGCCGCCGCCGTGGAAGCGTCGGTCATCGGGGATGCGCCAGGCCTGACCACTGGGGAGCTGCGGCCGGTATTGCGACGCGCGGTGATCGCTGTGGACCCGGCGGCGGCGAGACGGCGGAAGGAACAGGCGCTGAAGGACGCGCGGGTGGAGGTGTACAACGAACCCTCCGGGACCGCCTCCCTGGCCGGGCGGGATCTGCGCCCGGCGGAGGTGCTGGCCGCGGACAAGAACCTGACCGCCCTGGCGATGGACATGAAGAACGCGGGAACACCCGGCACCATGGACCAGCTCCGCGCTCTTGCCTATCTGCACCTCCTGTCCGGCCAGCCCGCCGAGACCCTGTTCACCACCGGCCAAGACAGCCTCGGGTCCCCTGGCACGGGCACCACCGGCGCCCCGGGAACTCCCGGCGCCGCCGGCCCTTCGGACGCCGGCCCTCCGGGCACGAGCACCACCGGTGCCCCTGGGACTCCGGGCACCGGCACAGCTGGTGATGGCACGGCAGGACCGGGGACCGCTGGCATAACTGCGCCCGGCCGAGGACCGCGTTCCCTGCGTGGGTCAGTGAACCTCACGATGCCGCTGGAGACGTGGCTGGGCTGGTCTCAGTCCCCCGGCCAGATCCCCGGATTCGGGACGATCGACTCCGACGACTCCCGCGCTCTCGCCGCCCGGCTCGCCGCCTATCCCGGCAATCAGTGGTGTATCACGTTGACCGACCGCGCCGGGTATGCCGTGGCCCACGGCTGCTCCACCACCGGCCCCGGGCCCTACCCGAAGCCTGATCCCGGTCCAGCACCTCGCGCCGGCCCGAGTCCCGGCCCTGGCCCTGGCCCTGGCCCTGGCCCTGGCCCTGGCCCTGGCCCTGGCCCTGGCCCTGGCCCTGGCCCTGGCCCAGCACCATAGCCTGAACCTCCGAGTCGTGGAGAAGACCTCGGCCCGGATCAGCGCACACCGCCGTTACGGCGTCTCAGCGTTCGGGCAGGGTGGGATGCGGGTCCGCCGGGACGATGCCGATCATGCTGCTGGTGATGGCCCATCGTTCGTGATCTCGCCACGCGCCGTCGATGAACAACAGGTCGGGCGAGTAGCCCTCGTTGCGGAAGCCGAGTTGCTGGACCAGCCTCACGGAGGCATGGTTGCCGGGCTGGATCTGGGCTTCCAGCCGGTGGAGTCGCAACTGCTCAAAGGCATAGCGCAGCACGAGGCCGAGGCCTTCGGACATGTAGCCCTGGCCCGCCGTGGGGGCGAAGGCTGCATAGGCGAGAGAGCCGCACTGGAAGCGTCCGCGGATGATGCTGTTTATGTTGACCACGCCGGCGATGGCTCCGGTGTCACGCACGCAGATCAGCAGTGACGCGTCGGTGGGCTGCTCGTATCGCGTCAGGTAAGCCTGAAACTCCTGCGGAGTGGCCGGCAGGGACATCCACGGGTGGTGCAGGTCGATGCTGGCGGCGGCCAGTTCAAGGAATTCGCTCTGATCACGGCGGCCCAGCGGGCGCAGGGTTACTCGGCGGGAACCGTCCCTCCGATCGGCTCGGGACGCCTCGCTCGCCGCCTCTGCCTGGGTTCCGTCGTCCTGGATCACAAATGGAACGGTATCGAGCGCCCGTCGATCATCGCTCCGAACCGATCGGCTTCACCGGCCGACGCGGGAGATCATGTGACCGTGCACAGTTCACAGGTCCGGATCAGGCCCGCCAGCCGGGTCGACCCCAGCACGGTAGGTGACCTGGCCGGCGAGCTGGCACAGTCGTTCGCGTTTTCCCGGACAAAGTTCGATCTGAGCTACCCGGCCTTGCTCGCTGCAGAGCATGCCTGCCTGCTCCTTGCAGCCGAGGGGGGTCATGGCCTGGGTTACCTTCTCGGCTTCCGGCACCTCACCTTCTACGCAAACGGGCCTGTGGCCTGGGTCGAGGAGATCCTGGTCCGCCGAGAACATCGCGGCGCGGCGTCGGCCGCGCCCTGATGAGCGCGTTCGAGTAGTGGGCGGCCGGGCAGGGCTGCGTGCTAGTCGCGCTCGCGACCCGGAGGGCGGCACCGTTCTACCTTGCGCTTGGATACGAGGAGTCGGCCGCCTACCTGCGCAAGGTGCTGGGAGAAAGGCAGCACAGTAAGTCTTGACCAGTCCGCGGCCCACCGCATCCTGGCGTTCGGCGTTACTCCGCTTCGTCAGGGATGCTGGCTGCTGACCGACACCACCTCGCCCGTCAGGTACGAGGCGTAGTCGCTGGCGAGGAAGACCATGACGTTGGCTACCTCCCACGGGTGGGCCGCACGGCCGAACGCCTCCCGGCTCGCTAGTTCGGTCAGCAGTTCCTCGCTGGTCACCTTGGCCAGGAACGGATGGGTGGCCAGGCTCGGTGCGACCGCGTTGACCCGGATGCCGTGGCCGGCCACATCCAGGGCCGCGCACCGAGTAAACGCCATGACCCCTGCCTTGGCGGCCGCATAGTGCGCCTGGCCCGGTTGCGCGCGCCAGCCAAGCACCGACGCATTGTTGACGACGGCTCCGCCATGGCCTTGGGCGACCATCTGGCGCAGCGCGGCCCGTGTGGCGCGGAACGTGCCTGTGAGCGTGACATCCAGCACCCGCATCCACTGCTCGTCGGTCATCTCCAGCACCGAACTAGTGCCGCCGAGCCCCGCGTTGTTGACGAGGACGTCGATGCGCCCGAACTGGCGCACCGTCCCGGCTATCAGCGCCTCAACCTCTCCCTCGTCGGTGACGTCGCAGGCCAGAGACCACACGCGCTCCCCATGCGCTTCGGCCAGCTCGTCCCTGGTCGCGGTGAGCCGGCGCGCGTGGCTATCGCTGATGACCACGAAGGCGCCCTCCTCCAGGCACCGCCGCGCGGCCGCCGAGCCGATGCCGGTACCAGCGGCTGCGGTGATCACCACCACCTTGCCCGCCAGCAGGTCACGCCCGGCCCGGGGGACCGCAGCGGAGCCCGGCGGAACCGCAGCGGACCCCGGCAGAACCGCAGCACGCCCGGCCGGGGGGACCGCAGCAGAATCTGGCGGAACCGCAGCGGAGCCTGGCGGAACGGCGGCGGAGTCTGGCGGGATCACGGCCTGGCCTGGCGGGGCAGGCCGAGCGCCCGCTCGGCGATGATGTTGCGCTGGATCTCGTCGGACCCGCCGTAGATCGTGTCGGCCCGGCTGAACAGGAACAGCCGCTGCCAGTCGTCGAGGTCATAGGGCGTCCCCCGGGCCTCCATCGAGGATGCCCCCAGCACTTCCATGGCCAGCTCGCCGAGTCCCTGGTGCCAGCGTGACCAGAGCAGCTTCATCACCGATGCCTCGGCGCCCGTTCCGTCGGCGGCCGGGTCGGCCATCGTGGCCAGGGCGTGCGCGTGCATGACCTCGAGGCCAATCCACGCCCTGGCGAGCTTGTCGCGGAGCACGGGATCGGTTCCCGCCGCGCTGCGCCGGGCCAGGTCCACCAGGCCGTCGAGCTCGCGCCGGAACCCGACCTGCTGGCCGAGCGTGGCCACGCCCCGCTCGAAGGCGAGCGTGGCCCGGGCGATCCGCCAGCCGTCGCCGACCTCGCCGACGACGAGGTCGCGTTCGGTGCGGGCGCCGTCGAAGAACACCTCGTTGAACTCGGAGGTGCCGGTCAGCTGGCGGATCGGGCGGACCGTCACCGCCGGCTGGCGCATGGGAACCAGCAGGTAGGACAGGCCCGCGCCGCGCCGCGACCCGGCCTGCGTGCGAGCCAGGACGAAGCACCAGTCGGCCACGTGGGCCAGTGACGTCCATACCTTCTGCCCGGTCACCACCCACTGCCCGCCGTCGAGGGTGGCCGAGGTGGCCACGGCCGCCAGGTCCGATCCGGCGTCCGGTTCTGAGTAGCCCTGGCACCAGAGCTCCCGCACGGCCGCGATCGCGGGCAGGAACCGCCGTTGCTGCTCCGGCGTGCCGAACGCGATCAGAGTGGGCCCGAGCAGTTCCTCACCCATATAGCCGACCCGCGCCGGCGCGCCGCTTCGGGCGTACTCCTCGTGGAAGATGACCTGCTGCGCCAGCGTGGCGCCACGGCCGCCAAACTCAGCTGGCCAGCCCAGGCAGGTCCAGCCGGCCGCCGCGAGATGCCCGTTCCAGGCCAGCCGCTCGGCGTGCGCCTCATGCTCGCGGCCAGGTCCGCCCGCTCCCCGCAGTTCGGCGAAGCGGCCCGTGAGGTTCTCCGCCAGCCACTGCCGCACACGACCACGGAACTCGTCGTCCTGCGGGCTCAGCTGCACCCGTGCCTCCCTGCGGCTGACCCGCGGGCCCGCCGGGGGGAGGGCGGGCCCGCGGGCGCCTGCCTGGCCAGCGACTGCCGCCGCGCGTAGGCTCAGCCTACCAAGCACTTGCTTTGTCGGAGGAGTTCGGTGGAGCTCACCATCCCGGCGGCCGTGGCGAGCGCGGCGAGGGACTTCGGCGACGCCACCGCCCTGGCCGAGCCCGGCGGCCCGCGACTGAGTTACCGCGAACTGCATGAGCAGGTCACGGGGGTGGCCAGCGCGTTCATCGCCGGAGGTGTAGCACCGGGTGACCGGGTGGCGATCTGGTCCCCGAACACCCATCACTGGGTGCTCGCCGCACTCGGCGCGCTCTATGCCGGCGCGACGCTGGTCCCGGTCAACACCCGGTTCACCGGCCCCGAGGCGCTCGACGTGGTCAGCCGCAGCGGTGCACGCGCCCTGATCGTCGCCGGCCGGTTTCTCGGCGCCGACCGGCTCGCCGCGCTGCGCGCCGCGGCCGAGGAAGAAAAAACCACCATCCGACAGAACGCAAAGCCCGCCAGTCAATGCCTCGATCAGCTCAGCTTGATTGTGCTGGTCCCCGTCGAGGCCGATCCGGAGGCTGGCCCGGTCGCCGGGTGCATCGACGGGGCCATCGACTGGGCCGAGTTCCAGGAGCGGGCGACGGAGGTTCCGGCCGCGCTGGCCGACGCGCGCGCCGCGATGGTGCAGCCTGAGCACGTCAGCGACATCCTGTTCACGTCCGGTACCACCGGGCGGAGCAAGGGCGCGATGAGCGCGCAACGCCAGTCGCTGGCGGTCGCCCGGGCCTGGGCCGAGTGCGCCCGCCTGACCAGCGCCGACCGCTATCTTGTGGTGAACCCGTTCTTCCACAGCTTCGGCTTCAAGGCGGGCATCCTAGCCTGTCTGGTCAGCGGCGCCACCCTGGTGCCGCAACTGGTGTTCGACGCCGGGCAGACTATGCGGCTGATCGAGTCCGAGCAGATCACCGTGCTGCCTGGTGCGCCCACGATCTACCAGGCCATCCTCGATCGCCCGGACCGCGCCTCGTGCGACCTGTCCAGCCTGCGGCTCGCGGTCACCGGCGCGGCGACCGTGCCGGTCGCCCTGGTCGAGCGGATGCGCCGCGAGCTGAGCTTCGACACGGTGCTCACCGCCTACGGGCTGACCGAGGCCGTTGTGGCGACGATGTGCCGCCCGGGTGACGATCCGCAGACCGTCGCCCACACGTCGGGCCGGGCAGCGGCCGGCTTCGAGGTACGCATCGCCCGCCCGGACGACGGGCGCGAACCCAGCCAAGCCGCCGACCTCGCGCCCGCCGACATGGCGCCTCCCGACCCCGCGCCCGCCGAGCCCGCGCCCGCCGACCCCGAGCCCACGGCCGCCGACACCACGCCCGCCGACACCGCACCAGGCGAGCCCGCGCCCGCCGACACCACGCCCGCCGACACCGCACCGGGCGAGCCAGGCGAGATCCTGCTGCGCGGGCCGAACCTGATGCTCGGCTATCTCGACGACCCCGCGGCCACCCAGGCCTGCATTGACGCCGACGGCTGGATGCACACCGGCGATGTCGGGCGCCTGGACTCCCGGGGGTACCTGACCATCACCGACCGGCTCAAGGACATGTACATCTGCGGCGGCTTCAACGTCTACCCGGCCGAGGTCGAGCAGGTGCTCGCCCGGCTCGACGGGGTCGCCGAGTCAGCCGTCATCGGGGTCCCCGACCCCAGGCTCGGCGAGGTCGGCAAGGCCTACCTGGTCACCCACCCTGACTATGCCCTGGACGTGGCCGATGTGCTGGCCTTCTGCCGGGGGCGGCTGGCCAATTACAAGGTGCCCCATCAGCTGGAGTTCCGGGCCAGCCTGCCGCGCAACCCGTCCGGCAAGGTGCTCAAGCGACTGCTCCGGGAGGAGTCTGGATGACCAGCGACACCACGGCGGGCGAGCCGGGCGCACCCGAGCGGCCCGCGCCGGACAGGCCCGCAGCCGAGCCAGGGACCGCGCCGCCCAGGCCCGACGAGCCCGTGCTTGACGAGCCCGTCCGCTACGAGCAGCGCGGGTCCGTCGCACTGGTCACCCTGAACCGGCCGCGGTACCGCAACGCACAGAACTCCGCCATGACCTATGCCCTGGACGCGGCCTTCGCCCGCGCCGTCAACACCGAACAGGTCGCGGTGATCGTGCTGGCCGGCGCCGGTGACCACTTCTGCGCGGGCCATGACATCGGCACTCCCGGCCGGGACGTCGATCAATCCTTCGACCGCCAGGCGGTGCTGTGGTGGGACCACGTGGGCAAGGCGGGCGCCGATGCCCGGTACGCCCGCGAGATGGAGGTCTACCTCGGCATGTGCCGGCGCTGGCGGGAGATCCCCAAGCCTGCCATCGCGATGGTTCAGGGCGCCTGCATCGCCGGCGGTCTCATGCTCGCCTGGGTGTGCGATCTGATCGTCGCCGCGCAGGACGCCTTTTTCGCCGACCCGGTGGTGCGGATGGGGATACCGGGCGTGGAGTACTTCGCCCATCCGTGGATGTTGGGACCCCGTTTTGCCAAGGAGGCGTTGTTCACCGGCGACCGCTTCGACGCTCAGCGCGCCTACCAGCTGGGCATGGTGAACCGGGTCGTGCCGCGCGCCGAGTTGGCCGATGTGACATTCGCGCTGGCGGATCGTATTGCCGCTATGCCGCCGTTTGGCCTGGCTCTGGCCAAGCGGGCAGTGAACCAGTGCGAGGACCTGATGGGAATGCGGCCGGGGATGGACTCGGTCTTCGGGCTGCATCATGTAGCGCACGCGCACAACGCCGAGGTGTCGGCCGACTCGCTGGCCGGGATGGACGCCCGCGCGATGAAGAAGGCCGGCGAGTGAACATCGACATCGCCGCGTTCCGGGCCGAGGTGCGGGACTGGCTGGCCGCGCACGTGCCGGCCGAGCCGCTGCCGTCGGTGGACACCGCCGAGGGCTTCGCCCGGCACCGCGAGTGGGAGCGCGAGCTCGCGGCGGCACGGCTGGCGGTGGTGTCCTGGCCCGCCGAGTACGGCGGACGCGGCGCGTCGCTGCTGGAATGGCTGGTCTTCGAGGAGGAGTACCACGCCGCCGGCGCGCCGGTCCGGGTCGGCCAGAACGGGCTGTTTCTGCTCGCCCCCACCCTGTTCGCGCACGGCACGGCCGAGCAGCGGGACCGGCTGCTGCCCCGGATGGCCACGGCGGACGACGTCTGGGCGCAGGCCTGGTCGGAGCCCGAGGCGGGCAGCGACCTGGCCGCGATCCGGGCCAGCGCCGTCCGCGCGGACGGGGGCTGGCTGCTGTCGGGGGCGAAGACGTGGAGCTCGCGCGCGGCTCTCGCCGACCGGGCGTTCGGCCTCTTTCGCAGCGATCCCGCCGCGGAGCGGCACCGCGGCCTGACCTACCTGCTGTTCGACCTGCACGCCGAGGGCGTGACCGTGCGCCCCATCCGCCAACTTGGCGGCGAGGCCGGGTTCGCTGAGATCTTCCTCGACGACGTGTTCGTGCCCGACGCCGACGTCGTCGGTGCGCCCGGCGACGGCTGGCGAATCGCGATGAGCACCGCCAGCCACGAGCGAGGGCTGTCCCTGCGCAGCCCGGGGAGGTTCAGCGCAGCGGCCGCGCGCCTCGTCGAGCTGTGGCAGCGGGCCGGCGATCCGGCCGACACCGCGCTGCGGGACCGGGTGGTCGACGCGTGGATCGGCGCGCGGGCCTACCTGCTGCACACCTTCGCGACCGCCGCCCGGCTCGGCGCGGGCGGCGCGCTAGGCGCGGAGTCCAGCCTGGGCAAGGTCTTCTGGTCCGAGCTTGACGTCGCCCTGCACGAGACGGCGATGGACCTGCTCGGGCCGCACGCCGAGTTGCGCGGGCAGTCGGCCCCGGACGGGCGCTGGCTGGGAGACTACCTGTTCTGCCTGGCCGGCCCGATCTACGCCGGCACGAACGAGATACAGCGCACGCTGATCGCCGAGCGGCTCCTCGGACTGCCCAAATGAGGCGGCCCAGATGAGGCGGCCCAGATGAGGCTGCCCAATGATGCTGCCCAGATAAGGCTCGCCCAGATGAGGCTCGCCCGCTCGGCCGAGCAGGAGCAGTTCGCGGCTGCGCTGCACGAGATGCTCACCGACGCCGACGTGCCCGGCGCCGACAGTGAGCCTGGCGGCGACGGCGCGCTCCGGGCCGCGCGGCGATGGGCCGCAGGTGACCATGGGCCGGGTCTCGCGCTGTGGCGCACGCTCGCCGGGCTGGGCGTCACCGCGCTCGCGGTGCCGGAGCATTGCGGCGGGTTCGGCGCGACCCCCTCGGACGTCGTGGTCGCCTGCGAGGAACTCGGGCATCATGCGGTGCCGGGGCCGGTGGCCGAGTCTGTCGCCGCTGTCCCGCAACTGCTCGCTGCGCTGTCCGATGAGCCCCCCCGCGATGAGCACCCGTGCGCAGGGTGGCTCCGTGGCCTGGCCGCCGGAGAGCTGATCGCCACGCTGGCCATGCCGCCGCGGCTGCCGTACGCGGTGGACGCCGACGCCGCTGGCCTGGTCCTGCTGGTCGAGGCCGACGCCGTGTACCTGGGCGGCGTGCCGGGCGCCCGGCACCAGTCGGTGGACGGGACCCGGTGGCTGTTCGAGGTCTGCGGCGGGCAGATGCTGGCGCGCGGCCCGGCCGTGGCGGCCGCGGCCGCGCACGCGCTCGATTTCGGCGCCCTGGCCAGCGCGGCGCAGCTACTCGGCGCAGGCCGCGCCATGCTGGAGGCCAGCGTGCGGCACGCCCGGCAGCGCGTGCAGTTCGGCCGGCCGATCGGGGCGTTCCAGGCCGTCAAGCATCACCTGGCCGACGTGGCGATCCGGCTCGAGTTCGCCCGGCCGCTGCTCGACGCCGCGGCCATCGCGCTCGCGGACGGCTCGCCGACGGCGAGCAGGGACGTCTCGGCCGCGAAGGTCGCCTGCGCCGACGCCGCCTACCTGACGGCCCGGGCCGCCCTGCAGGTGCACGGCGCGATCGGCTACACCCAGGAACACGACCTCGGCCTGTGGCTGACCAAGGTCCGCGCGCTGGTCCCGGCGTGGGGCACTCAGGCCGAGCACCGCGCCCTGGTCATGGCCGCCCTCACCGGGGAGGGAGGAACGCCGTGGAGTTGACCGAGGAGCAGCGGGCCCTGCGCGATGCCGTCCGCGCCCTCCTGGCCCGCCATCTCGCGGGCGCCGGCCCCGCGTCAGGCCCCGAGCCGGAGTCGCCCCCGGGCTACGACCGGACGCTGTGGAAACGGCTGTGCGGCGAGATCGGCGTCGCGGGACTCGCAGTGCCCGAGCGTTACGGCGGCGCTGGGGCCGGCCCGTTCGAGACCCACATCGTGCTCGAACAACTCGGACGTACACTCACCCCGTCGCCCATGCTCGGCTCCGTCCTGGCCACCCAGGCCCTGCTGGCCTCCGGTGATACCGCCGCCTGCCAGCGCCTGCTGCCAGCTATCGCCGATGGCACCGCGATCGCCGCCCTGGCCTGGACCGGCCCGGCCGGGCACTGGGATCCCGGCGAGGTCGCGTGCCACGCGACAGCGATCGCAGACCCCCCGTCGGGCGCCGGGGCGGGCACAGAGGCGGGCGGCTGGGTGCTCAACGGCGAGGCGCACTACGTGCTCGACGGCGACGTCGCCGACGTGCTGCTTGTCGCCGCCCGGACACGAGACGGGATGGGGCTCTTCGACGTGGACCCGCGGCATAACGGCGTCACCCGCGAAGCCGTCACCACGATGGACTCGACCCGCCGGCTGGCCGTCGTGCGCCTGGCCGACGCGGCCGGCCAGCGCACCGGCGACTGCGCGGCCCTGGCGCAAGCGCGGGACATCGCGTGCATCGCGCTGAGTGCCGAGCAGGTGGGCGCGGCGCAGCACGCTCTTCAGCTGACCGTCGCCTACACCAAGGTCCGAGTCCAGTTCGGCCGGATCATCGGCAGCTTCCAGGCGCTCCAGCACCGGATGGCCGACCTGCATGTCCTGGTCGAGTCGGCACGTTCGCTCTCCTACGCCGCGGCCTCGGCGGCCGCCGACGAGGCCCCGGACCTCGGACTGCGCGCGGCCGCGGCCAAGGTCTACTGCTCGGAGGTGCTGGCCCGGGTGGCGGGCGAGATGATCCAGTTGCATGGCGCCATCGGCATCACCTGGGAGCACGACGCCCATCGCTACCTCAAGCGGGCCCACGGTGCTGCCCAGCTCTTCGGCCAGCCAGCCGAGCACGTGGCCAGGATCGCGGCGGCCCTGATCGACCGCTGACCTGATCGACCGCTGACCTGATGACTGGTCCCGCGAACAGCACGTTGACGCTTTGAGCCTCAACCTGCTACTTTTTCTTTGCAGGTGCCAAGAAGGGTGTCTATGGAAGTCACGAACCTTACCGGAGACGAACTGCTGCAAGTGCTGGCCACGCTCGCCAACCCGCATCGGCTGCGGGTGGTGAGCGCCCTGGCGGAGGAGCGCAACTACGTCAGCCGACTGGCCCGCGACCTGGGCATCAGCCGGGCCCTGCTGCAGGTCCACCTGCGGAAACTGGAGGCGGCCGGGCTCGTCTCGGCCCACATCGAGGTCTCAGAGGACGGCAAGGCGATGAAGTTCTACGAGGTGACGCCCTTCGCGCTGCACCTGACGCCAAAGACGATCATGATCGCGGCGCGGTCACTGGGCACGGAAAGCGATCTGGAGGCGGGCGTGCGATGAAGCCCAGGACGGTAACCGAAACGGCGATCATGTGCGCGACCGGCCTGATTGCGCTAGCTCTGCTAGTAACCGGGCTCGTCATGACGCATGCTAATGGCAAGTCATTGGTCTTGCTTTTCGTTTTCCCCGTGATTGGGGTCGGGATAGTCGCGTGGTCCCGGTATCTCACCACCAAGAAGAGAGCACAGATCGAGCTGGCCAGCGGTGAGCAATACCGACAGCTGGCCGACGAGTACCGGCGACTGGCCGATATGGCCATCACCGCGCAGGAGCACACCGACCTCAAGCTCGGAGACGTCAGCGCGCAACTCGATTACCTGCGGGAGCAGAACGAGTCATTGCAGAAGATCCTCAAGGAGGTCGAGTAGGTCCGGAGCGGCGCCGGCTGCCATGGCGCATAGGCGCACCAGAGCATTCCGCTGCGCCGAGCATGTCGGCTACCCGGTCATCGATCGCGTCGCCGAAACGTGAGAGAAAGCCGCCAGTGGACTCCATCTGGCAACCCGCGATCTGGCCACCCGCGCGGATGCTGCGGTCAGCCCGGTCAGCTACCGGCGGCTGGTGCTGCTGCTGCTGCGCAGACGAGCACGGGTGGTGAGCTGCGGGACAGTCGATGGATGTGCGGTTATCCAGCATCAGGTGCTGTCCTTCCGTGACCTGCGGCGCCTTCAGAACTCGGCTGCAGCCATCGAAGGCTTCCTTGCACATGCCAAAAAAGATTAGCAGATGCAAGGACGGTTGGCAACAGGCGCGGGCAGCTGTACGCCAGTTCTGCCCGTCACGCCCGTTTTCTGCCCGGGACGGTCCTCACATCCAGTCGGTGTGCCGCGGCCAGCCGAGGAGGGTGTCCACGACCTCGGGCGGGCCGTCCGACGGCCGTGCGGCCGTCGCGGCGAACCGGCCGCGGTAGAAGAGCAGCGGCGGCCCGGCGCGGCATTCGCCAAGCTCGGTGACGCGGCCTAGCACCACGTAGTGGTCCCCGGCCTCGTGCACGGTCTCGACCGTGCATCCCGCCCAGGTGAGCGCGCCGTCCAGGACGGGCGCCCCGGATCGCGACGGCGACCAGCGCACGCCGGCGAACTTGCCCGCCCCGCTGGCACCGAAGATCCTGGCCAGCTCGCGCTGCTCGTCGGCCAGCACGCTGGCGCAGAAGTGCCCGGCCGCCGCGATACGCGGCCAGGTGGCCGACAACCGGCTCGGGCAGAACAGCACCAGCGGCGGGTCAAGGGATACAGCCGCGAACGACTGGCAGGCGAAGCCGGCCGGCCCGCCCTCATCGAGGGTCGCGATGACGGTGACACCGGTGCAGAAGTGGCCGAGCACCTGGCGGAACCGGGCCGATTCTGGCTCGAAGCTCACCGGCCAGGCATCGCCGTCATCGTGTCGCTGCCGCGGTGTCTGCCATGCGGCCTCAGTGCCCGCCTGCCGGGCCGAAGCTGTGCCCCCACAGGCTGATCGCGGTGGTCTCCCGGCTCACCCAGGTCGCGTCGTCGACGAGCCTGCCGTCGGTGCCGTACTCGATGTCGAACCCGCCTGGCGTCCGTACGTAGAACGACACCATCAGGTCGTTGGCGTGGCGGCCGAGGGTGGCGCTGACCGGTGCGCCACGCCGGGCGCACCGGTCCATCGCCCGGCCGACGTCGTCCAGCGAGCCGACCTCGGTCATCAGGTGCACGATCCCGGCCGGCGCCGGAAACGGGGCCAGCGCCAGCGAATGGTGCCGTGGGTTGCAGCCGAGGAACCGCATCCAGAGCGGGGGCCCGGCTGGCCGGCCGAACAGCTCTGGCGCCATGCGCATCGAGTCGCGCAGCCGGAAGCCCAGGACCTCGGTGTAAAAACGCAGCACGGACTCGTCGTCGGATATGGGCAGCACGACATGGCCAAGCCCAAGAAGACCTGTGACGAAACGATTCCCGTACGGACTCACGGCTACGCGATGTTCGAGCGCGGCACCGCAGAACACCTCAAGGGCGTTTCCGGCCGGGTCGTCGAAGCGCAGCAACTGCGTCACCCGGCGGTCGGCGAGTTCGGCCTCGGTGCCGGCCTTGACCGCGACGCCGGCCTCCTCAAGCGCCCGCGCCACTGCGGCGAGGTCGCGATCGCCCGGCACCTCCCAGCCGGAGGCGAGCAGCCGTTCCCGCTCCCCCGGCGTGATCACCAGCCGGGCTGGGAAGTCATCCATCCGCAGGTACAGGGCGTCGGCGTCGGGCCCGCGGCCCTCGACCATGCCGAGCACCCGGACGCCAAACTCGCGCCACGCCCCGATGTCGGCGGACTCGATGCGCAGGTACCCCAGCGACCGGATCATTTATCTGCCTCCCTCGCGGGCGGCCGGCCCTGGGGGGCCTCCCATGGTCGTGCCGGAGGCGCGCAAAATAGCGCCGCGGGAGGCGGGTCCTCGCCGCCGGGACACCGCAACGGCCCCCGGGGGTGCGTCGTGCCGGAGGCGCGCAGGCCAGCACTTTGCGGCGTTCGGCCCGGCGGCTGCGGCGTCACTTGGTGTCTCATCGTGCATCCGCCTCCAGGAAGCTGATCGCCAGCCGGTTGAACTCGTCGAACTTCTCCAGCTGCGCCCAGTGCCCGCAGCGGCCGAACACATGCAGCTGGGCCCGCCGGATGAGCTTGAGCGCCACCAGCGCGCCGTCGAGTGGGTTCACCCGGTCCTCCCGCCCCCAGATCAGCAGCACCTCCTGGCGCAGCCGGTGGGCTTCCCGCCACAGCAGCCCTTCCTCGGCGCTGGCCGGGTCGAAGAAGGAGGCGCCGAGCGAGGCCATCGCGGCCAGCGCCTCAGGGTCGCTGGCGGCGGCGAACCGCTCGTCCACCATCTCGTCGGTCACCAGCCGCTGGTCATGGACCAGCGTCCGCAGGAAGGCGGCGAGCTTCTCCTTGCTGGGGCCGGGCGGTGCGCCGAATTCCATCAGCCTCTTGACGCCCTCGGTCGGATCTGGGGCGAAGACGTTGAGGCTCAGCCCGCCGGGCCCCATCAGCACCAGCCGGCCCGCGCGCTCGGGGTAGCGCAGCGCGAAGCGGACCGCTGTGCCGCCGCCGAGCGAATTACCGATCAGGTGCACCCGCTCGATGCCGAGCGCAGTGAGCAGGCCAGCCAGTGCGTCGGCGGCGAAGGTAAAGTAGTTGCCGGTCACCGGGGGCCGCGCGGACTTCCCGAATCCCGGCTGGTCGATCATGAGCGTGCGGAAGCGTTCGGCGAAGACCGGGAGGTTGGGTCCGAAATTGCTCCACGCTGACGCGCCGGGCCCGCCGCCGTGCAGCAGCACCACCGGAGCGCCCACGGCTGGGCCGGCGCCATTTCCTCCGGCTGGGCCGACCTCGCTGCCGTCGGCGGGGCCGGCCTCGTGGTAGTGCAGCCGCATCCCCCGCGCCTCCACGAAGCGGCTCGTCGAGGCGAACTCCGTCGGCGGGGCAGTCATCGGCCTGCTCCCGTCATAGCATGCCGTCGGGCTGTATCCGCAGGCCGAACTCGCCCCGGCCGAACATCGACAACGCGCGCTCCGGGTCGTTGATCGCGTGCACCCGGCCGGCGTGCGCGTCGCGCCAGAACCGCTGGATCGGGGTACCCAGCTTCAGCGCCCGCCCGCCGGAGTTCTCGAACAGCCGGTCCACCGCGGTGATGGCATGGCCGGTGCCTCGCACCTGATCGCGCCGCACCCGCAGCCGCAACGGGACCGGAATCTTCGTGCCCACGCGGGCGAGCTCCATCAGCTCCGCCATGTTGCGCTCCAGGGCCAGCCACGCCGTGTCCAGCTCGGCGGCGGCCTCGGCCACCCGTACCTGCGCATGCGGGTCCTCGGCCGCCTTCTGGCCGACGTAAGAGGCCCGCACCCGGTCCTGCTGGTAGGCCACATGCGCCTCGTAGGCGCCCGTCGCCATCCCGATGATCGGCGTCGTGATCGCGTAGGAGAACAGCGAGCCGTACGGCAGCCGGTACAGCGGGGCCGGATTGGCCTCCTGACCGGGGCAGGCGCAGCGAAAGACGTCGTTGAAGCTGAGCGACCGGTACTCGGGCACGAAGGCATCGGAAACGACGATGTCGTTGCTGCCGGTGCCGCGCAGCCCGACGGTGTCCCACACGTCGTCGATCACGTAGTCGCCGACGGGCAGCAGGAAGGTGCGGAAATCGGCGGGATTGCCGTCCTCATCGGGCACGATCCCGCCCAGCAGCACCCAGCTGGCATGGTCGCATCCGGACGAGAAGCTCCACCGCCCGCTGAGCCGGTGCCCGCCTTCGGTCGCCACGGGCCGGCCGGCCGGCGCGTAGGACGATGACATCCTGGTGCTCGAGTCGGCGCCCCAGACATCCTCCTGCGCCTGGAGCGGGAACAGCGCCAACTGCCAGGCATGCACGCCGATGACCGAGGCAACCCACCCAGTCGACCCGCAAGCGCTGGCGATCAGCCGGACGGCGGTCAGGAACGTGATCGGGTCGGCCTCGTACCCGCCGAACCTGGCCGGCTGGAGCAGCCGGAAGAACCCGGTCTCCGCCAGCGCCTTGACCGACTCGGCGGGCACCACCCGGGCGTCCTCGGTTTCCTGCGCCCGCTCGCGGAGCACCGGCAGCAGATCGCGTACCGCGTCGACTACCGCCTGCTCAGTATCCACCGGACGCACGGGGTTCTCGCTCACTGTGTCTCCCGCTCGCCTTCGGGGCCCCGCCCGCCTCCCCATTCCCCCTTCACTGCGCCGCCTTCCCTCGTCGCTCGTTCCTCGCTCCTCAGTCCAGGCGACGCCGCGCCCCTCCGCTCGCTCACCTGACGTCCTCCGATCGCATCACGGGTTGGCCATCGCCACCAGACTAGAACATGTTCTACTCTGTTAGTAAGGCCAGCGCAGGTCGGAGAGCAAAGGCGCGGAACGAAACAGGCGCAACCTGTTTCAGCTACACGAGCGACATGGAGGGTCCCAATGAATGACCGGGACGGCGTCCGGGCCATCGACCGCGGCGCGCCGCCGGCCAGGTTCGCGCGCGGCTGGCACTGCCTGGGGCTCGCCGAGGCGTTCCGTGACTCCGGCCCGCACGCGGTGCAGATATTCGGCACCAAGCTCGTGGTCTTCGCGGACTCGGGCGGGCACCTGCACGTGCTCGACGCATACTGCCGGCACATGGGCGGCGATCTCAGCCGCGGCACGGTCAAGGGCGACGCGATCGCCTGCCCTTTCCACGACTGGCGCTGGGGCGCGGATGGTCGGTGCGCGCGGATCCCCTATGCCCGGCGCGTTCCGCCCGCGGCCCGGACGCGATCCTGGATCACGCTGGAGCAGAACGGGCACTTGTTCGTGTGGCACGACTCGCAGCGAAATCCGCCGCCTGAGGACGTAACCATCCCCCGGATCGAGGGCGCGTACTCTGCCGAGTGGAGCCAGTGGACCTGGGACTCGATCCTGGTCGACGGGGCGAACTGCCGCGAGGTGATCGACAACGTCGTGGACATGGCGCATTTCTTCTACATCCACTTCGCCTTCCCGACGTACTTCAAGAACGTGCTCGAAGGGCACATCGCCACGCAGTACCTGACCACCCGGGCGCGGCCGGATATCGAGACCGGCTCGAACTACGCATCAGGAACGGACACCGCGCTGCGCTCTGAGGCCTCGTACTTCGGGCCGTCGTACATGATCAACCAGCTGTGGCACGACTACCACGGCACGACCATGGAGAGCGTCCTGATCAACTGCCACTATCCGGTCACCCCGGATTCATTCATGCTGCAGTGGGGTGTGATCGTTAAGCGTCCTCCTGGTCTTTCCGATGCGCGCGCCGCCAAAGTCGCGGCCAAGTTCGCCGACTTCATCGGCCTGGGTTTCCGGCAAGACGTGGAGATCTGGACCCACAAGAGCCGCGTGGACAACCCGCTGCTGTGCGCCGAGGACGGCCCGGTCTACCAGCTACGTCGCTGGTACGAGCAGTTCTACCTCGATGTCGAGGACGTCGCGCCCGACATGGTGGCCCGCTACGAGTTCGAGGTCGATACCACCCGCGCGGTAGCCGAATGGGAGGCGGAGGTGGCGGAGAACCTCGCCGGGCGGCAGGCCGAGGCCCGCTGACCATGGCCGACCGGCAGCACCAGGCGAGCACGCCCAACGGGCAGCACCTGGCGAGCACGCCCGACGAGCGGGACGCACGATTCGGGCGGGTCGAGTGCGACCACTGCGGCGTGGCGGTCCTGGTCGCCAAGTTCAGCCTCCAGCACACCAGCGTGCAGTGGAGCGCGGCGTCCGTGCGGGCCTGTGCCGAGTTCAGCGCGCGGGTCGCCGCTGGCGAGCAGACCGCCCTCATCGACACCTGTGCCAGGCTGCGCGGCAGCATCGACCGCGCGGCGGCCCAGGGACGTCTTGAGGTGTCGCCGCCTTGAGCACGCCATGACCGTGCCGCGCGCCTATTACCAGGTTCAGGTGGCCGAGGTGATCAGCGAGACCGACGACGCGTGCTCGCTCGTGCTGGCCATCCCGCCGGAACTGGCCGGCGCCTTCGCCTACCGCCCCGGCCAGTTCCTCACCGTGCGCGTCCCGCATGACCGCGACGGCTCGGTGGCCCGGTGTTACTCGCTGTCGAGTTCGCCGCACACCGGCGACCGGCCAACGATCACCGTCAAGCGGATGACCGACGGGTACGCCTCGAACTGGATGGCCGACCACTTGGCGGCCGGGAGCATGCTTGAGACACTGCCGCCGGCCGGAACGTTCAGCCCCCGGTCGCTGGAGGGCGACTTTCTGCTGTTCGCGGGGGGCAGCGGGATCACCCCCGTCATCTCCATCCTCAAGTCGGCCCTGGAGCAGGGGCACGGCCGGATCATGCTGGTCTACGCCAACCGTGACGAGCGTTCGGTCATCTTCGGCTCCGAGCTGCGCCGGCTGACGGCTGCCGCTGAGCACCGGCTGCTCGTGGTGCACTGGCTCGATTCGCTGCAGGGGCCGCCCACCGCCGCTGCGATGGCGGCCCTGGCCCGGCCGTACGCCGATCATGACGTGTTCGTCTGCGGGCCTGATCCCTACCTGGCAGTCGTCCGGCAGGGCCTCAGCCAGCTGGGCGTGCCCACGCAGCGCGTCCACGTCGAACGGTTCCTGTCGCTGGCGGAGAACCCCTTCGAGGCCACCGAGGCGAGCGGGGGCGTGGCCGCGACCCTTCAGGTCACCCTGGATGGCGAGACCCGGCTGCTGCCGTGGCCGGCCGGGACCCGCATGCTCGATGTTCTCATCGATGAGGGCCTCGACCCGCCGTTCTCCTGCCGCGAGGGAATCTGCGGGGCGTGCGCCTGCCAGCTCACCGGCGGGGAGGTCGAGATGGCCCACAACGAGGTGCTCGAAGCGGAGGACGTCGCCGAGGGGTACATCCTGGCCTGCCAGGCCGTGCCGCTGACGGAGGCGGTCAGCATTACCTACTGACCGCGCTCCCGGACCCCGTGGCCGGGACGCTCACCCGTCGCCCTAGTTCGCGAAGCGCAGGGAGACGGTGCCGAGCCCGGTGAACTCGGCCAGGAACTGATCGCCGGGGTGCGCGTCGACCGCGCGGTCGCATGCCCCTGGCAGGATGATGTGTCCTGCCTTCAGCCGCACGCCGAACCGGGCCACGGCGCGGGCCAGCCAGGCGACCGCCGTTGCCGGGTTGCCCAGGACCGCATCGGAGCGTCCCCGGGCGACGACCGCGCCGCCCCGCCGGAGCGTGGCGTCGATGCCTCGCACGTCGACGTCGGCCGGGCTGACCCGGGCCTGCCCGAGGACGAAGCCGGCCGAGGAGGCGTTGTCGGCGATCGTGTCCGGAAGGCCGATCCGCCAGTCGAGGATCCGGCTGTCGATCAGCTCGATCGCAGGCGCGAGCGCCTCGGTCGCGGCGAGCACGTCAGCCTCGCCGCAGTCCTCCCCCGGCAGGTCCGCACCGAGGATGAAGGCGACCTCGATCTCGACCCGGGGGAAGCAGTAGCGGCCGGCGTCGGCCGGCACATCCTCGGCCAGGTGCATATCGGCCAGCAGGTGACCGTAGTCCGGCTCGCCGACGCCCATCATCTGCTGCATCGCGGCGGAGGTGAGGCCGACCTTGTGGCCGACGACCGGCGCGGTCCGGCGCCGGATGTTGCGGAGCTGGATCGCGTACGCATCGGTCGGCTCCAGCCCCGGATGGGACTCGGTCAGCGGCGCGATGGGCGCGCGGTCACGCTCGGCCGCGCGCAGGCGGTCAGCGATCGCGGACAGTTCCTGCTGCGCGAGCACTCTCATGCTGTGTCTCCCGCTCGCCTCCGGGGCGCCTTGGGGCGTCCCTCCGGCTCGCTCACTGCCTCCCGCTGCCAGGCATCGATGGCGGCAGCGGCGTGCCGCCCGGCGCGCCGCCCGGAGAAGACGCAATCGGCCAGCGAGAGCCCGCTGACGTAGGAGTGCGAGCATAGCCCGACCGCGCTGCGGCCCGCGGCGTACAGCCCGGGCACCGTGGTTCCGTCGGCCCGGCGGACCTGGCCGGTCTCCTCCGCGACCACCAGCCCGCCGAGGGTGAGCATCGGCGCCGGGTAGGCCAGCCGGGGCCGTACCGAGAGGTCGATGAGCGAGTAGGGCGGCCGGTCCTGCGCCCGGACCAGGTCGGCGGGCTTGCCGGCCGGGTCGGCGGGCTGGCCGGCTGGGTCGGCGAGCCCGGCCGCGGCAGCGGAGTTGTAGGCGTCGAGGGTGGCGGCGAGGCCGCCCGCGTCGATGCCAGCCCGCGCCGCGAGCCCGGCGACCGTGGGCGCGCTGACCCGGCCCGCGGTCAGCAGGTACCACGCTTGCAGCCGCTGGAACCACAGTGTCGTGCCGCGCAACTGGCGGCGGGCCGCGGCCACGGTCGCCTGGTCGACGAGCAGCCAGGCCTGTCCGTGATGCCTGGTCACGATCGCCTCGCCGATCGCCGCCCCGTAGCGGGACTCGTCGCACACCCGGAGCCCGGCGCGATCCACCAGCACCCCGCTCAGCAGGGCCGCGGGCGGGCTGAGGAAACGCCAGACCGAAACCCGGTCCAGGAACGCGGTCGCACCGCCGGCCTCGGTGCCGAGCCGGATCCCGCTGCCATCATCGCCGGGGGTCCCCAGCGGCAGGCCGCCGCGGTAGGCCGGCGCGTGCTCGCGCATCATCTGCCGGTTGGCCACGAACCCGCCTGCGGCCAGCACCACGCCGCGGCGGGCCGCCACCAGTAGCGGGCGGCCGTACCGGCGCTCCAGCCAGGCCACCGGCCGGTGCAGGGCGCGGCCGAGCTTGGGCGCGTACAAGTAGGGCTTGGCCGACCAGCGGTGCAGGACCCGGTGCGCGGCTCGCGCCCAGCCCGGCGCGCCGCGGAGCGTCCGGCACTCAACCCCGACCACCCGGCCCGCCGAATCAGTGACCAGCCGCCTCGCGCTGGTCTGTTCCAGCACGTGGGTGCCGGACCCGCGCACGGCCTCGGCCAGCCGGGCGAACAGCAGGCCGCCCGATGTGCCGCGGCCGCGGGCCCGGTGCCCACGCGGCGCCGGCGGCGCGACGTCGCGAGCGGACAGCTCGCTGCCGGAGTAGTACAGGTAGTGCCGGTTGGTGGGGTAGGAGGTCTTGTCCGGGCACAGGCTGCCCTCGAATGGCACGCCGTGGCGCTCAAGCCAGGCCAGCATCGCCGGACTGCCCTGGCAGAACTCCAGCAGCGTGCTCGGCGACGCGGCGTCGCCGACCTCCAAGCTCAGGTAGTCGAACATCGCCTCCGGCGAATCGCTGACGCCCGCTTCGCGCTGCTGGGGCGTACCGCCGCCGGCGTAGACCACGCCGCCGGACAGCGCCGTCGCGCCGCCACCCTGGAACCGGTCAAGCACAACCACGTCGGAGCCGGCGCCTGCGGCCTCCAGGGCAGCACAGGCACCGGCGGCCCCGAAGCCCACGACGACCACGTCGGCCTGGATATCCCAGATCTGCGGCACCGGCGCCTCCATCGGGCGGAACCTAGTGGTCTGTAAGGGGACCCCCCGGATCGCCGCTCGGCCAGAACTGTAACGTGTTCTAGTATGGAGGGCCGGAGGTGCCATGACAACGGACCGGCCCCAGTTCGACGAAGCACAGTTCGACATCGTCGTGGTGGGCAGTGGCGCCGCCGGGATGACCGCCGCGCTGGCTGCCGCGCACCACGGCCTGCGTGCCGTGGTGCTGGAGAAGACGGACTGGTTCGGCGGCTCCACCGCCCGCTCTGGCGGCGGCATCTGGGCGCCCGGCAACGAGGTACTGCGCAAGGCCGGCGTCCGGGACACGCCGGAGCAGGCCCGCGCTTACCTGGCACACGTGGCGGGCGACTGCGTCCCGGCGGAGCGGCAGCGAGCGCTGCTCGAGCACGGCCCGGCCATGCTCGCCCTCGTGCGCGCCGCCGCCCCCGTCAACTTCACCTGGGTGCCGAACTACGCCGACTACTACCCGGAGGCTCCCGGCGGCCTGGCCCAGGGGCGCAGCATCGAGCCGGTGCCGCTCGACGGGCGGATGCTCGGGACCGAGCTGGCCCACCTCAATCCTCCCTACCTCCCGGCGCCCAACGGCATGACCATCACCCAGGCCGACTACCGGTGGCTCAGCCTCGGCCCCCGGCACCCCCGGGCCATGCTCGCCTCTGCGAAGGTCCTCGCCCGGCTGGCGCGCACGCGCCTGCTCCGGGAGCGCACCCTCAGCATGGGCCAGGCCTTGGCGGCCGGCCTGCGGGCAGGCCTGATGGCGAAGGAGGTACCGGTATGGCTGGGCACCCCCATGACCGGCCTGCACGTGGAGGATGGCCAGGTCACGGGAGTCCAGGTGACCCGAGACGGGCAGCCCGCGCTGATCCGGGCGAGCCGCGGCGTCGTGCTGGCCGCGGGCGGCTTCGAGCGTAACGAGCAGATGCGGCGGCGCTACCAGCGCCAGCCGATCGGCACCGAGTGGACTACCGGCTCAGCCGGCAACACCGGCGACGCGATAGCCGCGGGCCAGGCCGCCGGCGCAGCGCTCGATCTCATGGACGACGCCTGGTGGGGCCCGTCGATAACGCTGTCCGGCGGGCCGTACTTCTGCCTCGCCGAGCGCAGCCTGCCCGGCTGCATCCTGGTCAACGGCGCGGGCCAGCGCTTCGTGAACGAGTCCGCCCCGTACGTCGACGCCGTGCACGCAATGTACGACGGTCACACGGAGGGCAACCCGCATATCCCCGCCTGGCTGATCATCGACCAGCGCTACCGCAACAGTTATGTCTTCGCCGGCCTGCTGCCGCGCAAGCCGCTGCCCCGCCGCTGGTACCAGGCGGGAGCGGTCTATCGTGCGCCCACCGTCGCGGAGCTGGCCGGGCAGGTCGGCTTGGACCCGGCGGCCCTGGCTAAGACGCTCGTCAGGTTCAACGAGTTCGCGGACGCCGGCCAGGACGAGGACTTCGGCCGCGGCGACTCGGCCTACGACCGCTACTACGGCGACCCGCGCCAGCGGCCCAACCCGAACCTCGCGCCGCTGCGGCAGGCGCCGTACTACGCGGTGAAGATCGTGCCCGGCGATCTCGGCACCAAGGGCGGATTGCGCACCGACGCGCGGGCGCGGGTGCTGCGGGAGGACGGCACCCCGATCGCCGGCCTCTACGCGGCCGGCAACACGAGCGCGGCCGTGATGGGCCACAGCTACGCCGGCGCGGGCGCGACCATTGGCCCAGCGATGACGTTCGGCTATATAGCCGCCCTTGACCTCGCCGACCATTGATTGGTGACAACAACCAGCTGGCCGAATGGCAACGGCTGCCTTGTACAGCACCGGGTGGGTGCTCAATGCCGTGTAGTTCAGTGTTCTGATCGTGACGGCGGTGGGCGTGGGCGGTGGGCGGGGTGTTGAGCGGAGAGTGACGGCTGCGGCCGGGCGTGCTTGTGGCCCGGCTGTCGCTCCGGGCGGGCGGCCGGGTCCACGGTCCGGCGGCGGGCGGTGCTTGCGGGGTCGGGGACGGGACGGCGGTGGTCAGCTGGCGAGCGGGCCGCAGACTGCGATCTGGGCGGGAGCTGTCCGCGTGACCAGGCGCGGGCCGCTGGCCGGGAAGCCCGGGCGGGCTTTGGTTTTCCGGTCGCGGTGGCGGTTGCGGTCTACTTGGACGCGGCGGCGGGCCAGGACGGCCAGGACGCCGTCGCGGTTCGCTTCGGCCAGCTGGACGTGGAGGCTGGCGGTGGCAGCGCCATAGCGGACGGAGGTGATGACAGCACGCCGGGCTGCGGCGAATGAGATCTCGCGGGGGTGCGGCGGCTGGCCGGCACGCGGTCCCTTGCGGGCGGGGAAAGCGACGCCCGCGGCGGCGCGGGCGGTGGCGCGGGCCAGCTCCACGGCGATCACCCAGGCGGCGTGCTCCTGCGTGATCAGGGCGGGGGATGCGGAGCGGAGCATCGCGCCGGTGGACGGCCCGGCGCCGCTGATCGTGGACTTCGCTTCTTTCAATGCTGTTTCTGACCCGATCCAGCGCCAGTGGTAAGCGGCGGCGAGGATGCCCGCAGGGTAGGCGGCGTGGTCGGTGAGGTCGCTGATCAGGCAGAACATCTCGGGGGCGTCGCGCTCGGCGACGCTGACCGTGTATTCGATCACGCGGACGGTCAGCGTGACGCCGCCGCCGGACATCTCCGCCAGATAGGAGCCGTCGGGTGCGAACCTGCCGGCCCGTCGTAGCGGGATGTCGCTCTTGACGCGGATCAGCACATGGGTGCCAGTCGCGAGCATCCGCTGGATGCGGAGGGCTCCCGGGAAATTCCTGTCCATGATCCACAACTGGCGTGGCGTGAACAGGCGGGAGTAGTTTTCCAGGGCCTTGTCCAGCAGTTTCTGCTCCGCCTCTCCTTTGTCCCGTCCGCCGCTGGCCGCGGCGCCGGACGGGCCCCAGGTCACCGCCAGGGCAGCGCGGGTGGAGGCGTTAGTCAGCCGCAGCTCCCTTAACTGGGGGTAGGGCGAGGAATCATCCGCGGTGCCGGCTGACCCGAACGCCTCCCGGTTCGCCGGGGTATCCGGCACCCGGGTCAGTGACCCATCGATCGAGTGCGCGTCCAGGTCCCCTACGGTGACCGCCCGGTAATCACAGGCCTGATGCTCGGTGCCGATGGCGGCCAGCAGCATGTCCCGCAGCCGTTCCAGCGGACCGGGCCCGATCGCCTCCCGCCAGGTGGAGGCTACCGTCGCGGTCGGCAGCGCATAGGGCCGCTGCCACGGCACGCCCGCCAGGTCCCCGAGCAGTCCGGCCATAACCTCGGCATAGTCCGCTGTCCCCATCAGGGTCATCAGCAGGACAAACCGGATTGCCAGGCCGGGCGTCATCGCCCGCCGCGCCTTACCCTTCACCTTGCCCTTCAGGGTGACAGCCTGCGCGATCTCCCGATCGTGTCCGGTCTGCCGGCCAGCGCGTCCAGCCGTTCTTCAGCCAGGCCCAGCCGGGCATGGTCAGCCGGATGCCCGGCGGCCTGCACCCGCCCGTCGCGGCGCACCACCGCCACCGCGACCGCGACCGGCTTGCAGAACACCACCAGGTCCCCGGTGCGGATCTTGCCCGCGCCGGTCGCGACCAGCGCCGAACGGCCGTCCTTCCCCAGCCCCTGCCCCGCCGGCGAGGCCAGGTCCGCCACCCGGACCGCGACCATCTGCGCCTCGCCCGGCAGCCCGGAAACGGTGCCCCCGGCAGAAGACGTGACACCGGACGGCGCAGCAGGGTAAAACGGCATGCGGAGGCTCCTTGGCGAAAAGGTTGCTAGACACCTCCTCTTCTACTGGGAGCCTCCCCCCATATCCACATCCGCCGGGCGCGTGTCGCGGCAACCTGCCCCGCCGCTTCCCCCGGACGCCCCGCAACCTGCGCAGCCACAGCCCGCACCCCGCCAGCAAATACACTCCGTAGCCGGAACTGGCGGACGCTCGCCTCGCCGCCACCGAAGGGCCGCAGCGGATCTGGACTGGGGCGAGGCAAGTCCGGGCCGATCTGCGCAGCCGCGGCGGCAGGCGGAGTCACGGATCGTGAGACCGCGGCGGCGGCCGGGCGAGCCGTCACTCCCCGAGGTCGGAGATGAGCTTGGAGCGCCGCTCTTCCAGCGCGGCCAGCTCAGCCCGGAGCCGCTTCAGGTCGCGGCTGACGCGTGCCAGTTCAGCCCTGGCCTGCCGTTCCCTCAGGCCCCGGTCGCCGAACCTGGTCCCGGCAAGACCCTCGACCTCGCGCCGGAGGAGCCGCAGCCATGGGTTCCCGTGCGCCGAGCTGAGGCGGTAGTGGAGCTGGCCCGCGCGGATCGCCTCGGTGATCTCATCCTGGGTCAGCCCGAACTCCTCGCGAGCCGTCTTGCCGCTGAGCGTCGCGCCTTTGCGCTGCCATTCTTCGTCGCCCATGGCTGGTCCCGGTGGCGGCCGCCGCGCAGTCCAGCAGGACGGAGGTTCCGTCGCGGCCGATCGTAACCCCTGCCGGCGCTCGCCCGCGCGATGTCGCCCGGGCTATCCCGCACATATTGCCGCCTGGCGGTGCTTGAATACCTGCGTGCAGTCCGCGGCCGTGACTAGCAGCGCCTGGGAGGGCCGATGGGGAAGGGCCCGAGCCAGAGCCGCTCAGCTGGGCAGCGGGAGCTACGCCGGCGCCGGGGCGAACGCGCGTTCCTGTTCGACAAAAGCCTTTCGCGTTGCCTCGCTGAGTTCGAGCGCGGGCAGTGGGAGCGGGCACTGTCGTCATGCGGCGGCGATACCGTTCATGCTGCCCGCCAGTGTGGTCTGAGCGGCGCGCCTGCCGGGATGAAGGCCCTGTGGGGACGATCGGCCGGGGAAGCCCTTGGCACCTACCGGCAATGGCAGAAGCGGCGGGGCCGCAGCTGATGACAAAGGCGCAGGTGACGAGGATGCGCATCGCCGGGACGTGGCGCATATCCGGGATGGAGTTCTGGGACCAGGAGTCGGTCGAGCTGCTGGGCCCGGCTTTCATCGAGTTCGGCAAGGACGGGACGGGCCAGTTCCGGTTCATCGCAGTTGAGGGATGGATGGACTGCCGGCACGGACACCGGGACGGCCGCGCTTGCGTGGAGTTCACCTGGGACGGGCAGGACGACTGTGATCCGGCCAGCGGGCGTGGCTGGGCAGCCATCGAGGAAGACGGCACGCTCAGGGGCCACATCTTCATCCACCGCGCCGACGACTCGGCCTTCAGCGCGATCCGGGCCTCAAGCGACCCCCCATGACGAGCAGGCATCGCCCGCGCCGGCGGCGGCAGAACCTGCAAATCCCGCAGAACTGCCTCCGGGCCAGGTGCCATCGTGACCGCCTGTGCCCCTATCAGCGCATGCCGCAAGCGCCCTGACCAGCATCAACCGTCCCTGCGATCAAGGAAAGGAGAATCCCGGAACGCCCCCCGGTCGCTGTCCCGGCCCAGCTATCGGGCGTCTCACGCCGTCAATCGCGGACACGGCCGGGCTAAAGCAGCCAACGGTATAAGGCACGTAGCCCACAGGTAACACAGCCCGTAACCGGGCAGGCGGGTCAGGAGACGTAGCCGCTCCAGTACTCTCAGCAGCGATCATGCTCTTCTACATGGCATTGGGTGGGTGCTGGGCGTGCTCGCGGGCGGGTAACCCGGAAGCTGTTGCCGGACACTAACAAGTGTGGACGTCTCAGACGGCGATCTGGTCGGGCTGGCTCGCGACGGCGACGCGGCGGCGTTCCGGCTGCTCGTCGAGCGATACCGGCCGCTCGCACGCGCCCGCGCAGCACGGCTGTGCTCACGTTCAGATGATGTGGATGACATCGTGCAGGAGTCGTTTCTCCAGGCATTCGTGGCGCTGGACCGGCTGCGGGACCCGGACCGGTTCGGTGCCTGGCTGGGCGGCATCGTGGTCAACGTCCACCGGGCGATGGCGCGCCGGGCCTCGCCGACGCTGCTGGCCGACTGGCCTGAGCAACTCCATTCGCACTCGGCGGACGGCCTGCCCTCGGCCGATGACCTCGATCGCTCCGAGGTGCTGCGCCAGGCGGTCGCGGAGCTTCCGGTCGGGCAGCGGCGGGCGGTCGCGATGTTCTACTACGCTGATCTGCCCGCCGGGCAGATCAGCGACTCGCCCGGAGCGGCTAAGAGCAGCCTGCACAAGGCCCGCCGCCGGCTGCGCGATTACATCTCTGCGCACCGCCCCGATCTCATCCCGGCCGCCTACCGGAGGAGCATCATGACCCCCGTTCGCATCGCGCACGCCGAGGCCCGTCCCGGAATGCTGGGGGACGACATGTTTTACACGGAGCGCGTCCTTGTCGTGCTCGCCGACGACGCGGGCGGCCGGGCGCTGCCGATCTGGCTGCGCGCATTTGACGGCCAATCGGTTCGGGTGCTCCTGGACCGGCCGGCCGGATACACCGGTATGGCCGTGGTCCCAGAGGAACTGACCGACCGGCTGCTGCGTGCGGCCGGCGTCACCGTGACCGCCGTGGATATCGATGAGCTGGGCCCCGAGGTCGCCGCGGCGCGGATTGAGCTCGGCACTCCCACCGGGACTCGGCACGTCACGGCGCGCCTGGCCGACGGCCTCGCCCTCGCCGCCGCCGCGGGCGCTCCGGTCCGGGTGGCCGACCCGGTAATGGACCGGCTAGCGGTCCCGGTCGGGGGCGACGACCTGCTCGGACCGTTCATCGCCCGTGAGCCCGCGGCCGCCGAGCGCGAGCGTGGCCTGCCACGGCGCCAGGCACGCAACCTCGCATTCACCGACGGCTTGGATGGATGGAGGCTACGCGGCAACTTCCTGCGCGACGTCAGCGGGTCGCATTGGCAAGACTATTCCTGCGCTGTCGAAGACCAATCCGCGATCCTTTTCTCCGCCGTGCCTGAACCCTATGGGTACGCCCATCTCGGCCAGGAGATCCTCGCCCGCGACTACCGCGGCCGGACGCTCGTCTTCACCGGCGACCTCCGGGCGAAGGACGTCGCCCACGAGGCTCGGCTTTATGTCCGGGTCCATGTCGAAGAACCCACCCGAGCCATCGAATACCATCACAGTGCCACCGTCACAGGCAGCCACGACTGGGCCGGGCATCAGGTCACCGCGCAAGTCCCCGAGGGCGCCATCATGATCCGATTCGGCCTCACCCTCACCGGTCGCGGCCGGGTCGAGCTGCGCAACGCCGAACTGACCTGCGCATCCTGACCCTCAGCCCCGGCGCTCTCCGGCCATCCACGGGCGGGGCCGACCCGAGCCAGGGCGTGTGGTAGCCCTCTTATGGTGTTACCGCTTACTCAAGACCTTTGACAAATGACGCAGTACGCGATGCGCAGTACGACAGAAACACCTGCTAGGTGAGTGGTAGGCGGATAGACCAGAAACCTCTTACCGGCAACCTGCTACGAACCGACACTTCGGTGGGCCGGCCCCGCTTTCGGTCAGTCTAGCTCGGCCAACTCTGTCTTGTTGGCCTGGTTGATCGCCTGCTTGACCCGCTGGGCGAACTCGCCGATCCGGTCGATCGCGTCCCACTGCTCACGACGGGCCACCCCGAAGTCGGTCACCTCGACGACGTCATGGCCGAGCAGTTCGACCTCCTCCACCTTCAGGCCCTTGTCGCTGAACGTCTCACGCTTGCGCTCGACCTTCTTGACTATCCGGTACCGGACCCAGCCCTCCCCGCTGTCATACACACCGACATCGTCGGCGCGCAGCGGCACGGCCCTGGCCGCCTGCTCCAGCTTCGGGATCGCGTCGCCCTTGAGCACCAGCAACTCGGGAATCGACAACACCCGCGCCCTGCCCTCAAGGTCCTCGATCTCGGCCCGGGCCTGCTGGTTGGTCCGCGAGATCCGCAATGCGAGTTGCTGGTCCTCCTCAAGGATCGCCGCGATCCGCTCCCGGCACTCCTCCACCGTGTACTGCCGCGTACTCACCTTCTCGGTACCGGGATCAGGATGGTACGCACCGTCGCCGTCAAGCGCCGCGGTCCGGTAGGACCGCCGCTCGGTGCCCGCCAGACCCAGCCTGTTGATCCAGTTCTGCAGGTCAGCCGCGAGCTTCTTACGCCGGTTGAATGCGTCACCCAAGGTCAATGTCACGGACGGGACATTACCCCCAGCATTCGCCTATGTCGCCGGCGTTTCGCCAGACCCCTCAAGAGCACCAAGGCCCCGGGGTCGAGGTGATCGCATCTCATCAGCGGGTACCGGTAATGAGCCGTTCGCGGTCGAACGCGGCCGAGGTGATCCGCCAGCCGAGGCTGTTGAGGACCAGCAGAGCCACCGCGCCGCCGAGGGCCACGCCGGGCGAGGCGTGGATCACGTTCAACGCGATGAGCGAGGTCACCGCGACCGACGGGAGGCTGGCCAGCAGGCCGAGCTGCTGGGCGACGCGGACGTCGCGCGATCGGGCGGAGATCGCGATGCCGATCCAGATCGACCAGCCGGCCAGGAGCGGGGTGAAAAGCAGCTGGGCGAGTATGTCCGGGCCTCGCACGAGCGCTGAGGCCACGCCCGGCTGTGCGAACAGCCCGACGCAGGCGAGGAAAAAGGCGTAGACCGCGTACGCGATGACAAGAGAAGGGACGAGGGCCGCCAGGGCCTTGCCCAGCAGGAACTCCTCGCGGCGAACCGGAGTCGTGAGCACGGGCTCGAGCGTGCCCTGCTGGCGCTCGCCGACGACCGAGTAGGCGGCGACACAGGCCGGTACGAGCGCCGGGATACCGAGCAGGTACAGCAGAGGATCCTCATGCCTGAGCGCTCCGGACGCCGACGCGGGCAGGGCGAAGACCTCGATCAGCGGCTGGATGAGGAAGATCAGCGGGAGGATCGCCATCGTCGCAATGATGAAGCCGTTGCGCCGGTACTCGCGGAGCTCCTTGAGGAAGATGGCCCGGACACGCCTCTTGCTTATGTTCATCTGCGGCTCGCCTCCTGGTCCTGGTCGATCAGCTCGAGGTAGACATCCTCGAGCGAGTGGTGTGACTCGCTGATTGACAGCACGTCGGCGCCGGCCGCCACCAGAGCCCGGGTGACGGCTGGTGCGGCGGCTGTCGAGTCCGACACGGCGAGGACGTAGACGGCGGGGCCGTCCTGATGCCAGCCGTCGACGGCGGGGAGGCCGGCGAAGACGCGGCCCGGGTCGGGGAGCGGGGCGAGGGTCTGGACCGTGAGCGTCCTGGCGAACAGCTGGTCGCGCAGCTCGTCGGGCCGGCCGATCGTGCGCAGCGTCGTGTTCATGATCGCGACGCGGTCGCAGAGGCGTTCGGCCTCCTCGAGGCGATGCGTCGTGAGGAAGATCGTCACACCGCGGCGGCGCAGCGCGTCGATCAGCTCGTGGACGTCCCGGGCGGCGGCCGGATCCAGGCCGGAGGTCGGCTCGTCGAGGAACAGCACCTGCGGGTCGCTGAGCAGCGCCCGGGCCAGGGCGACCCGCTGGCGCAGGCCTTTGGACAGGGTGCCGCAGGCATCGTTGGCCCGGTCGGCCAGGTTGACGGCGCGCAGGGCGCGGTCAATGCGGTCGCCCGGATCAAGCGCCTCGTAGAGGTCGGCGAAGCACGCGAGGTTCTCGGTCACGCTCAGCCGTAGATACAGGCCGGGCGACTCGGGCATGATCGAGATCCGCCGGCGGATCTCCACTCCGTTCTCGGGCGTGAGCGGGATCCCGGCGACTGTTGCCGACCCCGAAGTCGGTGCAACGAGAGTGCCGAGCGTCCGCACGGTCGTCGTCTTCCCGGCACCGTTGGGGCCGAGGAACCCGAACACCTCGCCGCGGGCGACGCTGAACGACACGTCCGCGACGGCGGTCCGGCCGCCGAAGTCCTTGGTCAGGTGCCTGACCTCGATCGCCGGCGGGTCGGCTGAGGCCTGCCGCCCAGCCTCGTCACCGTGCCGCCGGCCTATGCCGGTCAGTCCGGGTGCTCCGTCGTTGCTGTTCACATGTCTCGCCTCGTCCCGGGCCGGGCCGACGCCGCGGTGCATGCCATGCACACCGCGGCGCGGCCCCTTGCCAAAAAAAATAGATATCAGTATGCTAAACATGTGTTATCAGGTACGTCAACCGGAGGAGGCACCAGATGGCCACCCAGGACACAACGGCCGCAGGCCCGGAAATGGCCACCCAGGACACGCCTGCAGGCCCGGAACTGCCTGCCCGGCGGGTGACCGAGCGCGAGGCCCGGTTCTTGCCCGGCCTGCGCATGCTGGTGCTGGGCATCGCCGGGCTGCTGGCCGGGGTGGCGCTCCTCGTGCTGGCCAGTCACCAGCGCCGCGGCGCCGGCACGGCGCTGGTCCTGCTGTCCGTCCTGATCTTTATCGCCAGCGCCCTCGCGCTGGGCGGCCTCACCCCGGTCGTCCCCGGGCGGGCACGCGTCGTCCAGCTGTTCGGCAGGTACCGCGGCACCATCCGCGACTCGGGCTTGCAGTGGGTGAACCCGTTTACCCGCCGCATCGCGGTCTCCACCCGGATCCGCAACCAGGAATCAGCGCAGGCCAAGGTCAACGACGCCGACGGCAACCCGATCGAGATCGCCGCCGTGGTCGTCTGGCAAGTCCAGGACACCGCCAGCGCCCTGTACTCCGTCGATGACTTCACGGAGTTCGTCACCATCCAGACCGAGACCGCCGTGCGGCACATCGCCTCCAGCTACCCCTACGACAACCGGGGCAGCGGCGCGCTGTCGCTGCGCGACAACGCCGAAGAAATCACCCGCAAGCTGTCCGCCGAACTCGCCGCGCGGGTCGCGCCGGCCGGCGTGCACATCATCGAATCCCGCCTCACCCGGCTGTCGTACGCCGCCGAGATCGCCCAGGCCATGCTGCGCCAGCAGCAGGCCAGCGCCGTGGTCGGCGCGCGGCAGAAGATCGTGGAAGGCGCGGTCGGCATGGTCCAGCTGGCCCTGCAACGGCTCGAGGCAGAAGGCGTCGTCGAACTGGACGAGGAACGCAAGGCCACCATGGTCTCCAACCTGCTCGTGGTCCTGTGCAGCGAACAAGCCACCCAGCCCGTCATCAACACCGGCTCCCTCTACCAGTGACGGCGGCAGCCACGGAACCACAATGACCGAACGCAAAAGTGTCCTGCTGCGGCTCGACCCCGCCGTCCACGACGCCCTGGCCCGATGGGCCGGCGACGAACTGCGCAGCACCAACGCCCAGATCGAGTTCCTGCTCCGCCGCGCCCTCGCCGAAGCAGGCCGCCTGCCCGGCCGCGCGCGACCGATGCGGCCCCGCGGCCGGCCACCCGCCACCAGCCCAGCCGAAAGCAGCCCGGACAGCGGACGATAACGGTCCAGCTAACGGCGCCCCGGTTCCTTAACGTACCGGCCGGGGGTCAGGCCGACGATGCGCTTGAAGTGCCGGGTGAGGTGCGCCTGGTCGTAGAAGCCCGCCTCCGCGGCGACCTGGGTGATCGGCAGGCCTGCTCTCAGGAGCGACTTGGCCCGGCGCACCCGAACTTGCGTTTGGTAAGAATGGGGAGGCATTCCCACGGAGTCCCGGAAGACACGGCAGAGGTGGAAGGCGCTGAGGCCGGCGAACCGGGCCAGGGCTTGCAGAGTCACGTTCTCCTCGGCATGCTCCTCCAGGTACTCCCGGCTGAGGCGGATCGCCCTACGTTCCCGGCCGGGCGATCTGGGTGCCTGCCGGGGTGCCGCGTAGCGGCTGACCAGCAAGACGAGGGTCGCGGCGAGATACGCCTCCCGTTCGAGCAGGCTCGATCCGGGTAGCTCCGAGAGCCGGTGGAAGCGGCGGAGACGCGCCGCGACCTCCCGGTCCCGCACGACATCCGTTCCGAACTCGGGCATCGTAAGACTGTCTCCGGGGAACTCGGCCATGATCTCGCGCATGAGGTCCGAGCCGGGATAGAGGGCCCGGTACGTCCAGGAACCCTCCGCCGGGGGACCGCCGGCGTGGGCCTCCTCCGGGTTGAGCACGATCAGGTCGCCGGGGCCGATCACGTGCCTGTCCCCCCGGTAGGTGGGCGTGGCCAGGCCTGTCTCCGTGAGGGCGATGAAGAATTCCTCGTGCGCGTGCGGGTGGAAGGTGAACTCGCTGATGGTGGCCCGGAAAAGCTCCAAGCCGCCGAGGTCTTCTGCCCGCCACATCCGGGCGCCACCGGCCTCCTGCCGGTTCGATGAAGGGCCGGAGGCTATCGTCACGGGACCAGGCTAGCCGGAGCAATCTCGTAGCAATCTCGTACAAGACCGGAGCTCTGGCTCCGCCTAGGGTCCTCGTGAGAACCGCCACGGAGTCTCGGAGGAAGTCACCGGTGGAGATGAATGTCAGGGGCGAGTCCCGCCCTCCGGCCGCGATGTCAGGCGACCTGTTGATCCGCACGGCGGAGATCGCGGCCGACTGGCTCCAGTCGCTGGACCGACGGCCGGTGGCCGCGTCGGCAACCGTCGATGAGCTGCGTTCGAGGCTCGGTGGCCCGCTCCCCCGCAGCCCCGTCGATCCGCTGGTGGTCGTGGAGGACCTGGCTCGTGCGGCCGAACCGGGACTGGTCGCGATACCCTCGGGCCGCTATTTCGGGTTCGTGATCGGCGGAGGCCTCCCCGCTGCCGTCGCGGCCGACTGGCTCACCTCCGTCTGGGACCAGTGTCCCGGCTTCTACGCGTGCGGTCCGTCGTCGAAGAGGTGACAGGGGCCTGGCTCCGGCAGTTGCTCGGGCTGCCAGAGGGCGCGTCGTTCGCCTTCGTCACCGGGTGCCAGATGGCCCACATCACCTGCCTGGCCGCGGCACGACACCATATCTTGCACGCAGTGGGCTGGGACGTCGAAGAGCTGGGCCTGAGCGGATCCCCGCCCATCCGGGTCCTGGTCGGCGCCCGACGCCACGTGAGCGTCGACCGCGCCCTTCGGTTCCTGGGCATCGG
>WNFG01000800.1_pt1 | contig 34882 bp, 28 predicted proteins | sample 5400431 | NCBI WGS metagenome assembly WNFG01 (sample SAMN13153346, study PRJNA577476) | soil metagenome | isolation source: 120 cm saprolite under Douglas fir tree site 2 hole 3 replicate 2 | place: USA:California | collected 2015-04-18
TACGCCCTTGGCGTTGACCGCGAGCAGCCGGTCCCAGTCCGCCTCGGTCACGTCGGCGGTGTGGGCGGACTTGTGGATGCCCGCGTTGTTCACCAGGATGTCGATGCGCCCCCACTCGGCCACCGTGCGGTCGGCCATCGCCTGGAGGTCGGCCAGGCGGGTGACGTCGGTCTGGAGCGCCAGCGCCCGGCGCCCGCACTTGCGCACCTCCTCGGCGGTGCGCTCGCCGGTGGCCCGGTCCACCTCCGCCACCACCACGTCGGCACCCATGCCGGCCAGCTCCAGCGCGATGGCGCGGCCGATGTTGCGCCCGGCGCCGGTGACGATCGCGGTCTGCCCTTGCAGCTCCATCTAGATGGCCTCCATCTCAGCAGCAGCCGCCCGCGATGGCGGTCTTGCTCCGCTGGATCAGCTCGAGGCGGACGTCGTCGGGGGCCTGGACGAAACAGATGCGCGGCCCGCCCGGAATCTCGATCGGCCCTTCCAGCAGCTTCGCGCCCAGCCCCTCGAGCCGCTTGATGTCGGCCTCTAGATTCTCGGAGTCGAAGCCGAAGTGCTCGAGGCCGTGATGCGCCCGGGCGTCGCCCGCGCCGAGCTTCTCGTTGGTGCGCGCGCCCGAGATGTTCACCGGGGTGCCGTCCTCGCTCTGGCACCGGACGAAGCGGTCGCCGAACACGCGCGTCTCGTCGGAGACGATCTTGAACGCGAAGGCCCTCACGTACCAGTCGGCGGTCTTGCGGGGGTCGGAGGCCTTCAGATGGATGTGGTTGATCCGGTAAGGCATGGCGATGTCCTTTCGGCTGAGGTATCGTCGGGGCCGCGCATCGGTGCGGCTAGAGAATAGTAGGACCCGACCGCCGGTTCAAGGACCGGCGCATCCCGGAGGCCATCGCGCATGGACATCGGCTGCCACCTTCCCAACCAGGGTCCCCTCGCCAACGGCGAGTCGCTCGTGCGCTTCGCGCGCGCGGCCGAGGAGCGCGAGGTCGCCTCGCTCTGGGTGAGCGATCACGTGATCTTCCCGCGCTCCGCGACCGGAAGCTACCCGGGCGGGCGGTTCCCGCATCCGCCCGACAAGCCGTACCTCGAGCCGGTGACGGTGCTGGCCGCCGCCGCGGTCTGCACCTCTCGGGCGCGGCTGGGCGCCTCGGTCTTCATCCTGGGCCACCGGCATCCGGTGGTCATGGCCAAGATGCTCACCAGCATCGACGCGCTCTCGAACGGCCGGCTCATCTGCGGCGTCGGGGTCGGCTGGTGGAAGGAGGAGCTCGAGATCCTGGGCGTGCCCTTCCACGCGCGCGGCCGGCACGGCGACGAGATCCTGCGTGCGTTCAAGGCGCTCTGGACTGAGGAGAACCCGCGCCTCGACGGCGAGTTCTTCCGCTTCCACGAGCTCGGCTTCGCCCCCAAGCCGGTGCAGAAGCCGCACCCGCCCATCTGGGTGGGCGGCGACAGCCCGGGCGCGTTCCGGCGGGTGGTGACGCTCGGCGATGGGTGGCACGCGACCTCCAAGGACCCCGATCAGCTCCGCGAGGGCCTGGGCCGCCTGCGCGCGGTCGCGGACCAGCACCGGCGCGACATGAAGACGATCGACATCTCGGTGCGCTACAGCCTGAGCGACGGGATGCTGGGGAAGGGCGCCCAGATGGTGATCGATCAGCTCGGGGAGTACAAGCGCATCGGCCTGAGCCACGTGCTGATCGACTTCCGCCGCGACGACCTCGCCAAGATGCTCGAGCTGCTCGACCTGGTCACCACCACCATCCGCCCCGCGGTGACGTAGATCGGGGTCAGGTCTTACATTCCGACATTTTTCCGGCGGCAGCCGAGCCACTCCGTGGCGGAAATGTCGGAATGTAAGACCTGACCCCTATTGGCGGCGGCGTAGCATCTGCTGGAGGCTCTGGCGGGTGAGGCCGAGCTGCTCGGCGGCGCGGGTCTTCGAGCCGCACTCGCGCAGGGCGTCCTCGATCATCCGGCGCTTGAGGGCTTCCACCGCCTCGTTGAGCGTGCGCACCGACGGGGCGGCGCCCGCGCCGGCCGCGATGCGCTCCGAGAGGTGGGCGGGGCCGAGCGGCCGGCCGTCGTCGGCCAGCGCCACCGCGCGCTCGATCTCGTTCTCCAGCTCGCGCACGTTGCCCGGCCAGGGGTACCCGCGCAGCAGGCTGAGCGCCTCCGGCCCCACCGCGGGCACCGCGCGCCGCCCTCGCCGGCAGGCCTGGCGCAGGAAGTGCTCGGCCAGGGTCGGGATGTCCTCGGCCCGCTCGCGGAGGGGCGGGAGGCGGACCGGGAAGACGCTCAGGCGATAGTAGAGGTCGCGGCGGAACCGGCCGGCGGCCACGTCGGCCTCGAGGTCGGCGTTGGTGGCCGCGATCAGCCGCACGTCCACCCGGCGCGTCCCCGAGCCGCCGACCCGCCGCACCTCCCCTTCCTGCAGCACCCGCAGCAGGCGCAGCTGCATCGCGGGCGAGGTCTCGCCCACCTCGTCGAGAAAGATCGTGCCCCCGTCGGCCTCCTCGAAGAGGCCCTTGCGCTCGCTCACCGCCCCGGTGAAGGCGCCGCGGGTGTGGCCGAACAGCTCGGACTCGAGCAGCGTATCGGGGAGCGCCCCGCAGCTCTGGGCCACGAACGGGCGGGCGCGGCGGGATCCGTTGACGTGGATGAGGTGGGCGAAGAGCTCCTTGCCGGTGCCGGTCTCGCCGAGCAGCAGCACGCTCGTGTCGCCGTCGAGGACCTTGCGCGCCAGCTCGACCGCGCCGCGCAGCCCGGTCTCCGCCCCGACCAGCTTGTCGAACGAGGCCGGCTTCTCGCGGCCCGCGGCGGCCTCGCGTCGGAGCGCGTTGTAGGCCAGCTCGAGCTCGTCGCGGAGCCGGGCGTTCTCCCGGGCCAGCCGCCACCGCTCGGCGGCCCGTCGCACCACCACCAGCAGCTCGTTGGGATCCCAGGGCTTGGGGACGAAGTGGTAGATCCGGCCGGTGTTGATCGCCTCCATGAGGCTGTCGACGTCGGTGTACGCGGTCAGCACGATCCGCACCGCGTCCGGCGTCCGCTCCTGGCTTCGTCGCAGCAGCTCGACCCCGGTCATGCCGGGCATCCGGTGGTCGGTCACGATGACCGCCACCTCCGGCTCGGCGGCCAGGCGCGCGAGGGCCTCCTCACCGTGGCCGGCGCGGAGCACGCGGAACTCGGCGGCGAGGATCGCCTCGAGCGCGTCGAGCACGCGGGGCTCGTCGTCCACGATCAGGATCGTCGTCTCGTCCACCGGGCCTCCGGGCGAGGGGGTCGTCACGTCGAGGCCGGGACCGCGCCCGCCGGCTCCCGGAGACCGCAGATCTCGTAGAGCATCTGGCGCTGGCGGATGCCCTTGAGGCGCGGCCGGCCGAGCTCGCGGCCGTGGACGAAGTGATCCACCTGGTGGAAAGTCTCCTCGCCCACGATGATATGCGCCTCGAAGAGGCGTGTCATCCGCTGCATTCGCGACGCCGCGATCATCGCGCGGCCCACCACGATGAGCTCGCGCCGGCGGTCCGAGCCGATCGTCCCCGCCAGGACCCGACCGGAGCTGATGCCGATCCCGATGTCGAAGGTGGGTCGCCCGTCGGCGGTCCAGCGCGCGGCCAGCCGCCGCACCGCCTCCACCATGTCGGCGGCGGCCCGGACCGCCCGCAGGGCGACATCGGCCCCGGGCTCCGGGACGCCGAAGAGGGCGACGATCTCGTCGCCGACCAGCTGCTCCACCGTGCCCTGGTGGCGGAAGATCACGTCGATCATCTCGGCGAAGTACTCGTTCAGGAGCTGGATCACCACCGGAGCGGTGGTCGACTCGATGAGGCGGGTGAAGCCGCGGATGTCCGCGAAGAGCACGGTGGCCTCGCGCCAGTCACCCGGCAGCTCCAGGATCCCGGGGTTGGCGACCGCGAGGTCGACCAGCCGGGGCGACACGTAGCGCTGCAGCTGCGCGCGCACCGACGCTTCGCGGATCAGATCGTCCTGGGCACCGCGGAGGTGGGTGAGCGCCCGCTCGAGCTCGGCGTTCTTGGCCGCGAGATCCCCCAGCAGCGTCTCGCGCTCCCGGCACAGCCGGTGATGCTCGACCGCCCGGCCCACCACGTGACGGAGCTCGTTCGGATCCCACGGCTTCAGCAGGAAGTGGTAGACCCCGGCCGCATTGATGGAGTCCATCAGGGCGTCGGTGTCGGTGAAGGCGGTGAGCAGGATGCGGACCGTGTCGGGCGCGACGTCGCGGCTCCGGGTCAGGAGCTCGGTGCCGGTCAGCCCGGCCATCCGCTGGTCGCTCACCACCACCGCCACGTCCTCCTCGCGGAGGTGGCGGAGGGCGGTCTCCGGGCGCTCCGCGCGAAGGACGCGGTGCTCCATCGCGAGGAGCGCCTCGAGCGCGTCGAGGACGCGCGGCTCGTCGTCGACCAGGAGAACCGTGGCGGGTGATGTCATTCGACTCTTGGGGCGACGCGCGGGGCGGCCGCCGGCGTCGCCTCCGCGGGCTTGGCGGCCCGGGCGACCGGGAGCCGCAGGGTGAACACCGCTCCGCCCTCGGGCGGGCTCTCGGCCCGGATCTCGCCCCCGTGCTTCGTGACGATCTCGTAGCTGATCGAGAGGCCGAGCCCGGTGCCCTCGCCGACGGGCTTGGTGGTGAAGAACGGATCGAACACGCGGCGGAGCACGTCGGGCGGGATGCCGGGGCCGGTGTCGGCGATCGTGATCTCGGCCATCGGCCCCACCCGCCGCGTCTCGATCGTGATGGTGCCGGGTCCCGGGATCGCCTGCGCCGCGTTGGCGAGCACGTTCAGGAAGACCTGGTCGATCTGCGACCGGACGCACTCCACCGGGCCGAGCGATCCGTACGTGCGGATCACCGTGATCCGATCCTTCAGCAGGTGATTCAGGAGGGTCAGGCTCGATTCGAGCTCCTCGTGCAGGTCGACCGCCTGCCACACGTCGTCCGGGGTTCGGGTGAAGACCCGGAGATCGCCGACGATCTTGCGTGTCCGGTCGGCGCCCTCGCGGATGCCGGAGATCATCGAGTCGAGGTACTTGAGCGCGTAGTCGACCTGGAGCTCCTGCCGGCGCGCGTCGAGCCGGGACCGGTCGGCCTCGGGCAGCGCGGTCTCCTGGTAGGTCGTGAGCATGGCCCGCAGGCGCTGGACGAAATCGGCGAGGGTCGCCACGTTCGAGGAGATGAAGCCGATGGGATTGTTGAGCTCGTGGGCCACGCCGGCCACGAGCTGGCCGACCGAGGCCATCTTCTCGCGCTGGATGAGCTGGAGCTGTGTGGTCTGGAGGTCACGGTAGGCGGTCCGCAGCTCCTCGTTGGCGGCCCGGAGCTGCTCGGTGCGCACCCGCACCTTGTCCTCCAGGCTCCGGGAGAGATCCTCGATGGTCTGGAAGCTCGCGGCCCGGTCGACGGCGAGGGCCACGTGGCTGGCCACCGCGGTGAGCAGGTCGACGTCGCCCTGGTCGAAGCGGCCCGCCTCCGCCGCGGTCACCGCGATCACTCCGAACACCTGCTCGCGGACGCGGAGCGGCGCCACCACGAGGCTGCGCACCCGGTGCGCGCGGCTCAGCGCCTGATGAACCGGCTCGGTCGCCTCTTCCACGTCGCGGACGAGGATGGGCTGCCCGGTGATCGCGGCCCGCGCGCTCGCGCTCGTCGTCGCTTCGAGGGGGAGCTCGACGCCCTCGAACGCGGGGGCCGCCGCGTCGGCGCCCGCGGTGCGGTGCCCCCGGAGCACGCGGCGCTCGCGGTCCACCAGGAGCAGGTAGGCCCGCTCGTAGGGCATCCGGTGGACGAGCCGGCTCAGCGCCTGGTCGTAGATCTTCTCCGGGTCGAGCGTCCCGCTCACTGCGGCGCTGAGGTCGGTGAGGAGCGAGAGCTGCTCGATCCGCGTCTCGAGCTCGACGAACTTCTTCTCCAGCTCGCGGTTCGAGTAGATGATCTCGTCGGACTGGAGATCGAGCAGGCGCTGGGTGTGGCGACGCTGGTGGCCCTCGCGAAGGGCGTACCCGAGCGCGACGCCGGCGAGGAGAGGGAGAGGCGCCGCGGCCAGGAGCGGCCAGCTCCCGCCGGGCGCGCCCGAGGCCAGGCCGAAGCCGACCGCGGCGGCGGCGCCGATCAAGGTCGGTGCCCAGAAGCGGGCCCCCCGCGACGGGTTCTTCCAGCGGACGTCCCAGCGGCAGGCGTCGGCGCCGCGGGCCGCGCACGTACTCTCGAGGATCCGGGCGCGCGGCAACCCCCAGTTGGTCGGGAAGCGCTCGAACTGCACCTTGAGCCACGTGCAGCTCCAGACCGGGATGACCTGCCCGGGCACGGGCGTCCAGCGGTAGCGGGCGCGGCGGCGGCCGACCTCGAGGGTGTCGAGCCGGTACAGGCCACGGCTCTCCTGGTCGTAGATCGTGGCCACCCGCTGGTAGGCCGCGCGCGGGCTGCCGATGCCCATGGAGTAGGTGCCGAGATACGAGCGCGCCTCGCGGGGCTTCCAGTCCATGAAGGATTCGCTGTAGCGCCGCGCCCAGCGCTCCTCGTCGGGCTCGTGCATGAGGTCCCGGCAGACCTTCACCATCTCGCCGGCCACCCCGAGGGGAATCCAGTTGTGATCGGCCATGAGGTAGTCGCGTGACCGCCCCGCGACGCGGCAGATCGTCGCGACCCCCTCGGGGCCGACCTCCTTCTCCACGAAGGGGATCAGCGCCTTCGTGAAGATGCAGTTGACCTCTCCCGGCATGCCCGGCTCGCTCAGCTCCGCTTGTGCACGAACGTCGACGTGATCTTCACTCCGTTCGCGAGGGTATCGGCCACCGGCGACTTGCGATCGATCGTCTCCTTGCAGCGCCGCACCTGCTCCTCGGGGGCCGGGCTCTGGATGGTCACCGAGTAGCGGATGTCGGTGAAGCCGTTGCGCACCGACTTGTCGTGCCCGAGCACGCCGCGGAAATCGATGTCGGCCTCCATCTCGACGCTCAGGGCCTCGATGGGCACGTTGAACAGCGCGGCGTTGGCCGCGATCCCGGAGGTGAGGCAGCCCGCGAGGGCGGCCAGCACCGACTCCGCGGCGGTCGGCGCAGCGTCCACCCCGCCCAGGCCGGCCGGCGCGTCCATCGTGACGAAGAAGCGCCGGGTCGGAGGCGTCGCCGCCTTCCCGAGGATCTCCTGCGCTCCGATCTCGACCAGGGCCTTGACGCCGCGCTGCCAGGTGGAGCGCAGCTTGACTGTTCGCTTCCCGAGGGCCGGGTTCTCGCGGACCTTCCGATCCAGCTCCTTCATGCCGTCCACGTCGACGTCGTTCAGTCCGAGTGCCATGGGTGTCCTCCTTGGGGTTGTGGGGGGATTATGGGGGGATTATGGGCGTTCGAGGTCGAGCTTCAGGGCCGCGTTCACCCGGTTGCTGAAATTGGCCGCGGCCACCGTCAGGGCCAGCTCGATCAGCTGCCGGTTCGGGAGATGCCGGGTCAGCGCGGTGTGGAGCGCGTCGGCGACCTCGCCGTCGACGGTGAGCTGCTCGGCGTAGCGGATGACGAGCCGCTCCAGCTCCCCGTAGGCGGGGCTCGGCGAGGGATCGGCGAGGCCGTCGAGCTGCGCCGGGGTGAGGCCGACCTTCCGCCCGAGGGACGAGTGGAAGGTGTCGCACATGGTGGACCGGTTGAGCCGGGAGGCCGCCACGAACGCGAGCTCCCGCAGGCGGGGACCGAGGGTCAACGTGGTCATGGCCCGGGTCACCTCGAGGAACGGCCGGAGCGCGGCCGGGGAGTGGGCCAGCACCTGGCTGGTCAAGCGCGGCGCGGCCGGGAGCTGCTCGACCACGTCGTAGAGGGCGCGGATCTCCTCCGGCGCCTGGTCCCGCTCGAGCGCGGGGGCCCGCCTCATCGCCGCCTCCGGGTGCGGTGGGATTCCACGTGGCCTTCGCGGTCCGGCTGGCGCGCCCGCATCGTGACCGTCTCCTCTCAGAGCAGCCCGGCGATGAGCCGCGCGGCGCGGTCGGTGCCGTCGAGCGGCACCTCCGCGGAGTGGACCGGCTTGCCGAGGTACTCGAGCATCGCGGCGCCCAGGGCCTCCGGGCTCGTGCGGTCGTAGTCGAGGCGGACGCCGGCGCCGAGACGATCGAGGCGCCGCGCCACGTGGAGCTGCTGCTCGAAGTGGTGGCGGAGCGGGAAGTAGAGGAACGGGGTGCGGAGGGCGGCCAGCTCCATGGTGGTGGTGAGCCCGCCCTGGACGATCGCGAGATCGGCGGCCGCGTGGTGCTCGAAGAGGTCCGGCACGAAGTCGCGCACCTCGACGCGGGGTCCCCAGGCCCGCTCCATCTCGGCGAGGCGCGGGCCGCCGACCAGGACCAGCCGAGTCTCCGGGACCTGGGAGGCGATCAGGGAGAAGGCCTCCGCGCACTTGCGGAGCAGGCTGCGCCCGACCCGCGTCCCCCCGACGGAGGCCAGGATCACGCGCTCGTCGGCCCGGTAGCCGAGCTTCGCCCGCAGGGCGGCGCGGTCGCGCAGGGCCCGGGGATCGAAGTGGAAGGTGTAACCGGAGAAGCGGAAGTGCTCCCGGGCCCACTGCCGCATGTTCGGGAGATCGGGGCCGAACTCGCGATCGAGCACGTCCTCCTCGTCGCCGACCAGGATCGACAGGTCGCGCACCTCGGGATGGAGGCGCAGGTGGTCGATGTTCTCCGCGTTCTTCTCCCAGCAGCGGATGAACTCGGTGGACGTCCGGTCGTCCCGCATCGGGAGCAGGCCGATGAAGTCGGTGAGGAAGGCGTAGGGCGCCCGCTTGAGGTCGGGATTCTCGTGGAGGAAGTAGTCGAGGTCCCATCCCTCGTCGCCGATCCACAGGTCGTACCGCTCGCGCTCCACCACGTCGGCGAGGGTCATGAAGTTCGCGGTCATGATCTCGTCCATGTCCCACAGGGCGTTGAACGCGTGGAGCTCGTGATCGGCGGCCCAGCCCTCGAAGTGCTTGGTCTCGTTCTGGAGCAGCCGCGTCGCCGGATGCAGGCGCTCCCCCCAGTGCTGGACCACGCGGTCGGCGGGATCGCCGGCGAGGAAGTCGACGATGACGTCGGGATAGAGCGATCGCAGCCGCCGGGCGATCGCGAGGTCGCGCTGGACGTGCCCGAGCCCGATCGGACTCGAGAGCCAGAGCACGCGCCGCCGGCTGTCCCGGGGCGCGCGCCGGGGCGCCGGGGGCGCGACCGCGGCGGGAACCGTCCGCGCGGTGGTGGCCGGGATCGTGGCCTCGGCGATCTCGCGCCCGAGCGCGAAGTCGCGGATGAAGCGGTTGATCTTCACCGCGTCGCGGCCGAAGAGCCCGTGGCCGCCCCGCTCGAAGGTGACCAGGCGGGCGCCGGGAATCGCCGCGACCATCTTCTGCGCGTGCGAGTACGGGACGATCTTGTCCTCAGTCCCGTGCAGGGCCAGGGTGGGGACCCGGATCTGGCCGAGCAGATCGTACAGGTTGATGCCGTCGATCGCGCGCAGGGACTCGATCAGGACCTCGGGGGTGGTCTCGCCGGCCCAGGTCACGCAGTCCTCGATGCCCTTGAGCGAGTGCGGCTCCGGGAAGATGCGCTTGAACAGGCGCGCCCGCCAGTTGTCGAAGTCGTCGCGGATCACCCGCGCGACGCGCTCCTCGAAGGGCTGCGGCACCGATTCGGCGTACTGGCCGGAGAGCAGGATCAGGCGCGAGAGCCGGTCGGGGTGCTCGACCGCGTACCGGAACGCGAGAGGGGCCGCGCACGAGAAGGCGACCAGGGCGATGGGCGGGCGCGCGACCTCGTCGAGGACGGCCACCAGGTCGCCGTACCGGGCGTCCAGATCGTAGCCGGTGGGCGGCCGGTCGGATCGCCCGTTGCCGCGCGGGTCCATCGTGATCACGCGGAAGTAGCGCGAGAGGTACGGGATCTGGTGCTTCCACATCCGGCTGTAGGTGACGACCTGGCACTGGGGCAGCAGGAGCAGATCGCGCGTCCCGCTGCCCGTGACCTGGTAGAAGATGCGCGCGTCGGGCCGGTGAACGTACATGGCGCTACGCCTCCTCGCTGCGGCGGGCCATCTCGTAGAGGACCAGGGCCGCGCCGCCGCGCACCGTGCCGCGCTTGTCGGCCGGCACCACGCGCACCGTGGTCGCGTCGAGCGTGGCGGTGAGCCCCCGGTGCCGGGCTCGGCGCAGGATGTCGCCCTGGAGCGGGGCCAGTGACGTGGCGACGCCGCCCGTGATCACGATGATCTCCGGGTTCAGCAGGCTCACGAGGACCCCGATGCCCATCGCGAGCGCCTCGCAGGCCTCGTCGATCACCACGCGGGCGAGGGGATCGCCGGCGCCCGCCTCCTCGAACAGGAGCGGCGCGCCGATTCGTCCCGGATCGCCCCCGCTCCGGGTCAGGAGCGTCGAGCCGGGGTAGGCGGGGAGTCGCTCCCGGGCCCGGTCGGCCATCATCCCGCCGGCCACGTACGTGGCCAGGCACCCGACGCTGCCGCAGACGCAGCGCGGGCCGGCGAGACTCACGCTCATGTGCCCGATCTCCCCCGCGCTGTGGTGATGACCGCGGATCAGCCGGCCGTCGAGGATCAGGCCGCCGCCCATCCCGGTGCCGATGGCCAGCGTGACCAGCGAAGCGGCGCCCCGGCCGAGACCGAACGTCCACTCTCCCAGCGTGAGGGCGTTCACGTCGTTGTCCACGAAGACGGGATGGCCGCTCCGCTCCTGGATGAGAGCCGCGAGCGGCACGTCGCCCAGCTCCGAGAGCCAGGCGAACGGCATCGAGCGCATGAATCCCTTCTCGACGTCGACGATGCCCGGAAGCCCCACGCCGATCCCGGCCACCGCGAGCCCGCGGTCCGCGGCCGAGGAGAGCGCGCGATCGATCAGCGTGAAGATCGTGTCCACCACCCCGCTCCCGCCCTGGGTGGGGGCCTGGGCCGCTGCGAGGACGGTGCCGTCGCGGTCGACGAGCCCCGCCGAGATCGTCGAGGCTCCGACGTCTACGCCGACGACCGGATCGGGCGGGATCATCATGCGGGCTCGCTCCCGCAAGCGGTGTGCCAGCGCGGAAACCCGCTCAGCACGGCCACTCGCCGGGCGCCGGGTGCAAGCCGACCTTGCGGGACGGGGCCGGCCGCTCGGCAAGCGCCCGTCGGGGCTGGCGGTGAGCCCCGCAAGGTGACGTGGCGGTGCGACCGGCCGAGCGTGCAAGGTCGCGATGCTCCGCTCCCGCGCGGCGGCGTCCCACCGGCCCCCCTGCCGTCTGCTCTTGCGCGTGCATGGTCTCGAAGCGCCACGTCAGCTTGCGTTGCCAACGTGGCGAAATCAAGCGCGGGCGGATCGCCGCTTCTCGATCGACCCGCCACGCCATCTTGCGTCTCCGGTCGCAACCGCCTGGAATTCCGCGGGCGCCCGCGGGGCACGGCGCTTGCTCGACGGCGTGGACCCGGTGGCACCCGATCGAGCCCGCTGGCCCAACGAACAGCCCAAGCGAACAGGAGGATCGACCATGCGTCGCATCGTACTCGTGGTCCTGATGATCACCGCTCTCGTCGCGCTCCCGCTCGTCGCGCTTCCGGCGCAGGCCGAGGAGCACGGGCACACCGTCGCCCTGCCGGCGACCCTCAAGTGGGCCGAGCCCGCGCCGCTGCCGGGGGCCCTGCTCGCGGTCGTCCAGGGCGACCCGAGCAAGGACGGGCTCTTCGTCTATCGCCTCAAGATGCCGGCGGGCTACCGCATTCCCCCCCATCTCCACAAGGCCAGCGAGAACGTCACGGTGCTCTCCGGGGTGTTCTTCATCGGCCTCGGCGAGAAGCTCGATCAGGGCAAGGGGCAGGAGCTGCCGGTGGGGGCCTTCCTCTCCGTCCCGCCGGACCACCCGCACTACGCGTGGGTGGGCGGCACCGAGACGATCGTGCAGGTTCACGGGATGGGACCGACCGATCTCCGGTTCGTGAATCCGGAAGACGATCCGCGGAAGAAGAAGTAGCGATGGCGACGATGGCGCCGGCTCGAGCGTACGTCCGCGAGGCGGGAACCGGCCCCGCCGTCGTCTGCATCCACGCGAGCGCCAGCTCCTCGGCGCAGTGGCGGCCCTTGATGGACCGTCTGGCCGGTCGCTATCGCACGCTGGCGGTCGACCTCTACGGTTCCGGCCGCAGCCCGCGCTGGCCGGACGACCGGGCGCTGTCGCTGGCGGACGAGGTGGCATTGCTCGAGCCGGTCCTCGCGGAGGCGGGTGACCGGTTCCACGTCGTCGGCCACTCGTACGGCGGGGCGGTGGCTCTCAAGGCCGCGCTCGCCGATCCCGGTCGTCTCCGGTCCCTGGTCGTGTACGAGCCGGTGTTGTTCTCGGTGCTGCTGGCCGAGGACGCCATGCAGCCCGCGGCGCGGGAGATCGTGGCGGTGCGCGACGATACCGTCGCCGCGATGCAGGGCGGGGACCCGCGCGCGTCCGGGGCCCGGTTCCTCGACTACTGGATGGGGGCCGGCACCTGGGCCGGCATGCCGGAGCCTCGGCGCGAGGCGGTGGCGACGGCGATGGGCAGTGTGGCCGCGGAGTGGCACGCCGCGTTCACGGAGCCGGCTCCGCTGTCGGCGTTCGCAGCGCTCGACGTGCCGACCCTCTGCCTCACCGGCTCGGACTCACCCGGAGCCTCCAGGGGGGTGACCCGGCTGCTGACGAAGGTCTTGCCGCGGGTGACCGAAGTCGAGATCGCCGGGGTGGGGCACATGGGCCCCGTCACCCATCCGGAGCGGATCAACGCGCTGATCGAGCGCCATCTCGAAACCCACTAGACGGGCGATCGGCCCGGAGGAGGATCATCATGTCACCAGAGCAGGCAACGCTCGACCCGAAGAAGGTGGAGGAGTTTCTCGGCAAGGCGATCTCGGACGTCGCGGCCACGTTCCACGCGGGCCTCGTGCTCATCGGCGATAAGCTCGGCCTGTACCGGGCGATGGCCGGGGCCGGCCCGGTGAGCCCCGCCGACCTGGCCAAGCGCACCGGCACGCGCGAGCGCTACGTGCGCGAGTGGCTGTCCGCGCAGGCCGCCGGCGGCTACGTCACCTACGACCCGGCGACCGGCCGCTTCACGCTGCCGCCGGAGCAGGCGTTCCTGCTGCTCGACGCCGACCTGCCGGGGGCGTTCCAGCTGAGCGTCGGCTCGGTCCGCGACGAGCCGAAGATCGCGGATGCGTTCCGCACCGGAGCGGGAGTGGGCTGGCACGAGCACGACGCGGGGGTGTACGAGGGCTGCGAGCGGTTCTTCCGTCCGGGCTACGCCATGAATCTGGTCAGCCAGTGGATCCCCGCCCTCGACGGGGTGAACGCGCGGCTCGAGGCCGGCGGGCGGGTCGCCGACGTGGGCTGCGGCCACGGCGCGTCCAGCATCATCATGGCGCAGGCGTTCCCGCGCGCGAGCATCACCGGCTTCGACTACCATCCCGCCTCCATCCAGGCCGCCCGGCAGGCCGCCGACAAGGCCGGGGTGGGGGACCGGCTGTCCTTCGAGGTGACGGCGGCCAAGGCGTACCCGGGCACCGGCTACGACCTGGTCACGTTCTTCGACTGCCTGCACGACATGGGAGATCCGGTGGGAGCGGCGCGCCACGTGCGCCAGTCGCTGGCTCCGGGCGGGGTGTGGATGCTCGTGGAGCCCTTCGCCAACGACCGGCTGGAGGACAATCTCAACCCGGTCGGTCGCCTCTACTACGCGGCGTCGACCCTGCTCTGCACGCCCGCGTCGCTCAGCCAGGAGGTGGGGCTCGCGCTCGGCGCCCAGGCGGGGGAGAAGCGGCTGCGCGAGGTGCTGACCGAGGCGGGGTTCACGCGGGTGCGCCGGGTGGCCCAGACCCCGGCCAACATGATCCTCGAAGTCCGCGCGTGACAGGACGGGGTCAGGTCTTACATTCCGACATTTCCGTGCCCAGAATGTCGGAATGTAAGACCTGACCCCGCAATTACTTGATCAGGCCGTAGAAACGGCCCGCGTTCTCGCAGGTCATCTTGTGCATGACGTCGGGCGCCAGGTGGCCGAACTGCTCGGCGATGTACTTGGTGGAGTCGGGCCACACCCCGTCGCCGTGCGGGTAGTCGGAGCCCCACATCAGCGTCTCGACCCCCATGTCGTCGATCAGCTTGGTGCCGATGCGGTCGAACTGGAAGGTGGCCTTGCACTGCCGCCGCCAGTAGTCGCTCGGCTTCATCTTGAGCCCGAGATCGTGGAAGCGGTCCTCCCACTCGAAGTCCATGCGGTCGAGCGCGTAGGGCACCCAGCCGATCCCGCTCTCGCCGAAGGCGATGCGCACGTTGGGATAGCGCTCGAGCACCGCGGCCCCGATGATCGCGGCCAGGATGTTGACCAGGTTCATCTGGAACGCGGAGACCACCGTGAAGAAGGCGGCCCGCCGGGTGAGCCCCTTCTGGTTCTCCAGCACCGACGGCGGCAGCGCCGGGAAGGTGTGGAAGTGCAGCGGCAGGTTCACGTCGTTCACCGCCTTCCAGAGCGGCTCCCAGGTCGGATGCCACATCGGCTCCATGTCCCACGAGCAGGAGAGCTCCATGCCGCGCAGGCCGAGCTTGGCGACCCGGTAGACCTCCTGCACCGCGGCGTCGATGTCGCCGTAGGGCAGGCAGGCCAGGCCGATGAAGCGGGCGGGGTCGTGGCGGCAGAAGTCCACGAGCCAGTCGTTGTAGATGTGGAACATCTCGGTCGCCGCCTCGTGGTCGTTGAGCCGCGTGGCCGCGCCGAGGATGCCGTAGATGACCTCGGCCTGCACCCCATCGCGATCCATGTCCTTCGCCCGTAGCGCCGGATCCGTCGGCCGGGCGACACCCTTCCGGCCGTCATCGTAAAGACCTGTAGCCGCCATCACGTCCACGCGGTGGTGAACGCCGGGGACGTACTTGGACCCGGCCGGGCCCACGCCGCCCCACAGGCCGAAGTTGGTCCCGTTCTTGGCGGTCCAGTAGGGCCCGTCGGGCCCGTCCTTGACGTAGGGCATGCGGTCCTTGAGCTCGGCCGACGCGTTCGCGGTGAACAGATCGGGTGGGATCCAGGGCAGGTCGATGTGGCAGTCGGCGGAGATCCGTTGGTAGCGCATGACGCCCCCTTTGGTCGGTGAACCGCTCATCTCTCGCGTGTGAACAGAGCCTAGCCACCGGCGGGGGCGTCGTCAAGCCGCCTTGACTCGGGCCCGCCTCCGCGGCACCATGCCCGGGCCGCCATGCTCCAGGGCATCCGCGTCCTCGACCTCTCCCGCGTGATCGCGGGGCCCTACTCGGCGGCCCTCCTGGGCGACCTCGGCGCCGACGTGATCAAGCTCGAGCGGCCCGGCCGGGGCGACGACATGCGCTCCTTCCGCGGCGACGGCCTGATGAGCGCCGCCTTCGCGGCGGTGAACCGCAACAAGCGCGGCATCGCGGTGGATCTGCAGAAGCCCGAGGGCGCGCGGCTGGCCTTCGAGCTGGCCCGCCGCGCCGACGTGGTGGTCGAGAACTTCCTGCCCGGCGTGGCCGAGCGGCTCGGGCTGGGCTACGCCGCGATCCGCGCGGTGAACCCCTCGGTGGTCTACGCCTCGGTCACCGGCTTTGGCCAGACCGGTCCGCTCGCGCGCAAGCCCGGCTACAACACCATCGCGCAGGGCATGAGCGGTCTGATGGCGCTGACCGGCATGCCCGGCGACCCGCCCACGCGGGTGGGGGGCTCGGTCTCGGACGTGGCCGCGTCCTACATGGCCTTCGGCATGGTGAACGCGGCGCTGGTGCACCGCTTCCGCACCGGGGAAGGCCAGCACGTCGACGTGAGTCTGGTCTCGGCGAGCCTCGGCCTCCTGCCCGATCCGATCGCCATCTACTTCGATACCGGTGACCGGCCGGTGCGCGTGGGCAACCGAAACCTGAACCTCTCGCCCGCGGAGGCCTTCCAGGCCGGCGACGGCTTCGTCAACGTGGTGCTGATGAATCCCGACCAGTGGGGCCGCTTCTGCGGCGCGCTCGGCGACGCGGCCATGGAGACCGATCCGCGCTTCGCCACCAACACCGCGCGGCTCGAGCACCACCCCGCGTTCAAGGCGCGGGTGGAAGCCATCCTCGCCACCGGCTCCGCGAAGGACTGGGTGGCCCGCCTGGAAGCGGCCGGCATCGCGGCGGGACCGATCTACGAGTTCCACGAGGTGTTCGAGGATCCGCAGGTGCGTCACCTGGGGCTCGTGGCCGAGGTGGAGCAGCCCGGCGCGGGCAAGGTGAAGATGCTGACCTTCCCGGGCCGCGCCTCGGCCACGCCGCCGCGCATCGATCGCCCGGCCCCGCTGCTCGGCCAGCACACCGCGGAAGTGCTGGGCGAGCTCGGCCTCTCGCGCGAGGAGATCGACCGCCTCGCCGCCGCCGGGGTGATCGTGCTGGGCGAGCAGCCCGGCTAACTTCTTAAGACGTAACCGCCTCGCCCGGCATTTACACGCAATCGCAGGAATATGCGCGCCCGCCTCGCTCGTCTCATCAGCGAGGAGGACACGATCATGCGACTGCTCTTGCTCATCCCGCTGGCCGCGCTGCTGCTGGCCGGTTGCGCCATCGTTCCGATCGGCCCCTACGCCTACGCCCCGCCCCGACCGCGCGTGACCTACGTCTACCCGGTGTATCCGCACGGCTGGTACGCGCCCCGCTACTACGGTCACTGGTAGTATCCTCGGCGGGTGCGCCGCCCGCCGCCCGGCTTCCGCTGGCTGATCCCGCTGGTGGGATGCCTGGCGGTGCTGGCGGCGCCCACCCCCGCCGGCCTCGCCCCCGAGGGTCAGCGCGTCCTGGCCGTGATCGTGCTGGCCATCGGGCTCTGGGGGCTCGAGGCCTTGCCTCCCGGCGTCACCGCGATCGTCGCGATCGTGGCCCTGGTCGGCACGCGCGCGGTCGCGGGCATCCGCGAGGGCCTCGCCGGGTTCGCCGATCCCATCGCGTTCTTCCTGGTCGGGGTGCTCACCATGGGCGCGGCGGTGGCGCGGAGCGGCCTCGCGGAGCGGATCGCGCACCAGCTGCTGGCCCACGGCCGCGGGCGGGCCGGTGCGCTCTACCTCCACCTGCTCCTGGCGATGCCGCTCCTCACGCTCCTGCTGCCCTCGGCCAGCGCGCGCACCGGCATCCTCGTGCACGTGTACGACCAGGCCCTCGAGCTGGCGCGCGTGCCGCGCGGGGCCCCGCTCGTGCGCGCGGTCATGATGCTGCTGAACTCGGTGAACCGGCTCTCCTCCACGATTCTGCTGACCGGCGGCATCACGCCCATCGTGGCCGCCGGGCTCATCGGAACGATCTCGTGGACGCGCTGGTTCGTCCTCATGAGCGTGCCGTACACGGTGCTGCTCGCGCTCGCCGCGCTCGCGATCTACCTGGGTTACCGCCGCGGGTTCCGCGCGCGCATCACGGTGCCCGCCGCGCCGGCGCGCCGCCCGTTCTCGGGGGTGGAGTGGCGCACCGCGCTCATCACCGGCGGCGCGGGGCTGCTCTGGCTCACCGACGCCTTCCATCATCTGCATCCGACGCTGCCCGCCCTGATCGCCTGGATCTGCTTCCTCGCGCCCGGCATCGGCGTGCTCACCTGGCGGCAGTTCGAGCAGGAGGTGGGCTGGACCAACTTCTTCGTCATCGGCGCCTCTCTCTCGCTGGCCCAGGGGCTCGCGCGCTCCGGGGCCAGCGACTGGCTCGCGGGCGGCGTGGTGGGGGCGGCGCACGGAGTGGCGGAGTCGCCGTTGATGGTGGTGGTGGTGCTGCTGCTGTCCTCGTCGGTGGTCCGGCTGATGATCCCGAACATCACCGGCTTTCTCGCCACCACCATCCCGGTGGCGATGTCGGTGGGCACCGCGGCGGGGCTCAATCCGGTGCTGTGCGGGCTCATCGTCACGATCGCGGGTGACGCGGTCCTCTACTATCCGGCGCAGAGCGCCTCGTCCCTGGTGGTCTACGAGCGCGGGCACCTCGGCGCGGGGGAGATCTTCCGCTTCGGGATCCTGATGACCGCCCTGGGCGCGGTGGTGGTGCTGGCGGTGGCGCTGCCCTACTGGGCCGTGATCGGAGAGCCGCTGACCCGCTGACTAGCGGGCGCGATCGAGGACTTCGCGGATCTTGGCGAGCAGATCCGCGGGGGCGAACGGCTTGCCGAGCAGCACCGTGCTCGCGTCGCGCACCCCGTGGCGGACGATGGCGTCCTCGGTGTAGCCGGACATGTACAGCACCCGCGTGTCGGGCCGGATGGCTCGCACGCGGTCCACCAGCTCGCGCCCGCTCATGCGGGGCATCACCACGTCGGAGAGGACGAGATCGATCCGGTCGCCTTCGGCCTCGTAGCGCTGGAGGGCCTGCAACCCGTCGCTCGCCTCGAGCACGCGGTAGCCCTGCCGCTCCAGCACCTCGCGAGTCAGGGCGCGCACGTCGTCCTCATCCTCCGCGAGCAGGATCGTCTCACGCCCGGGCGTCTCGCGGCCCGCCGTCGTCTCGTCGATCCGGGCGGGCTCGACCGGACTCGTGACCTGAGGCAGATAGATCTCGAACGTGGTGCCACCCCCCATCACGCTGCGCACCTGGATGGCGCCCCCGTGCTGTCGCACCACCCCGTGCACCATCGAGAGCCCGAGCCCGGTGCCCTTCCCCGGCTCCTTCGTGGTGAAGAATGGTTCGAAGATGCGCGCCTGGGTGGCCGCGTCCATCCCCACCCCGGTGTCCATGACTCGCAGGAGCGCGTACGGGCCGGGCGGCAGGGCCTCCGGCCGGTCGGGCGGGGCCGCCTCGACCTGGACGCAGTCGGTCTCGACGCCCAGGGTGCCGCCGCGGGGCATCGCGTCGCGCGAGTTCACCGCCAGGTTCATCAGCACCTGCTCGAGCTGGCCCGGGTCGGCGTTGACGTGCCCGGTCCGCGGTCCCAGGGTGAGGAGCAGCTCGACGTCCTCGCCGATGAGCCGACGCAGCATCGCGCTGACCTCCTCGACCATGTCGTTGAGGTCGAGATCCTTGCGCTGCAGCACCTGCTTGCGGCTGAAGGCCAGGAGCTGGCGGGTGAGGCCGGCGGCGCGATCGGCGGTCTTCTGGATCTGCTCGACGTTGCGGCGGAGCGGATCGTCGGCCTTCAGCCGGCCGAGGAGGATCGCGCTGCGCCCGGTGATGACGGTGAGGAGGTTGTTGAAGTCGTGAGCCACTCCGCCCGCGAGGCGCCCCACCGCCTCCATCTTCTGGGCCTGCCGCAGCTCGTCCTCGAGCTGCTTGCGCTGGGTGACGTCCATCATCGCGCCGATCATCCGGGTGCCCCGCCCGTCCGCGTCGCGGAGCACGTAGCCGCGGTCGTAGACCTGGGCGTACGAGCCGTCCGCGCGCCGGCAGCGGTATTCCGCGCTCCAGCTCTCGTCGCCGCGCTGGATGGCGGCGTGGATGTCGGTCACCACCCGCTCGCGATCCTCCGGATGGACGAGCTCGTACCACCAGGTGATGTCCGGGCCGATCTGCTCCTCGGTATAGCCGAAGAGGGTCTGGACACCCTCGTTCCACCAGAGCCCGTCGCTGACCAGGTCCCAGTCCCACACCGCGTCGTTGGTGGCGCGCGAGACGAACTGGAAGCGCTCCTGGCTCTCGCGGAGGGCGCGCACCAGGCGCTCGGCGGTGCCCCGCGCGACCTGCTCGTCCGCGAAGAGCTGGGCGTTGCGGATGGCGAGCGCGGCCTGGGCGGCCAGGCGCGCCAGGATGGCCTCGTCCTGGTCGGTGAAGGCCCGGGCCGCGCGGTTGTCGACGTAGAGCAGGCCCTCGACGCGGTCTTCGATGAGCACCGGGACCGCCATCTGGGCGTGGATGCCGAGGCGCCGGATGCGCTGCTGGTAGTGGTCGCCGATCCGGGGATCGCGGAGGTAGTCGCTGGTGCGCATCGGGCGCCGCTCCACCAGGACCAGCCCGCCCAGGCCCTGCCCCGGCTCGATGCAGGTGTCGGCCAGCGTGTCGTACCACGCGGCGGTCCAGTAGCGCAGGCGCACCGCGTCGGAGCCGGGCACGCGCAGGCCGATCACCGCCCCCTCGCTGCGGCAGAGCTCCTGGGCCGCCTCGGTCACGCGCCGGAGCACCGTCTCCAGGTCGAGGGTTCCCCCGATGGTGCGGGCCAGCTCGGCGAGGATCTCCGCCTCCCGCCGCCGGTGCTCCTCGTCGGCGAAGAGTCGCGCGTTCTCCAGGGTGAGCGCGGCCTGGTCGGCGAGCGCCTCCGCCATCTGCACCGCGCGCGTGTCGAAGACGCTGCCGGTGGCGTTCCGCACCGCGAGCACGCCGATGAGGCGATCCTGGGTCAGCAGGGGAACCGCGAGGATCGCGCGGTCGGGCGCCTGCTCCAGGTGGCGGCGGAGATCCGCGCTGGTCTCGATGCGAGGGTCCGCGAGCGCATCCGGCGTGGTGATGGTCCGCCGCTCGCGGATGGCGAGCCCGACCGCGCCCGAGCCCGGCTCGCGCACCGGACGCCAGCCGCCCGACGGATCGGTCGCGTGGGATACCGCCAGCGCGTGGAGGCTCTGCGAGTCCGAGTCGAGACGATAGACCACCGCGGAGCCGCTCGCGAGGAGGGAGCGCAGGCTCTCCGCGATGCGCAGGCCGACGACGTCGGGCTCGAGGCGCTCGGAGAGAAGCCGGCCGATGCCCGCGAGCGCCCGCGTCTCCTCGAGGCGCGTGCGCTCCCGATCCAGGAGGCGCGCGTTGTCCTGCTCGAGCCGCCGCAGTCTCGCGCGCAGCGTGTCCCCCTCGTGAGTGTCGGGAGTGCCAACCGGTCGTAGCGGTCCCATCGCGTGTCGGTGGTGGAGCAAGGACCACGCCATGGGCAAGTAGCTGATCGGCTTACGGTTCCAGACCACGGGCGAGCGGAAAATGTCAGCCCGCGTCACAAAATGAGCACCCGGCGGAGCGCCGGGACGGGCCGGCCGCCGGGGTGCTACCATGGCCAGTCACCGTCGCCAGCCGCTCAACCTTTCCCGGGAGATTCGCCCATGACCACCGACGCCCAGGCCATCCGCCACCTCTGGACTCACAAGACGCAGGACCATCCGTTCCTGTCCGACCAGGAGCTCGTGATCGACCGGGGCGAGGGAGTGTGGATCTGGACCGAGCAGGGCAAGAAGCTGCTCGACGGCTTCGCGGGCCTCGCGGTGGTCAACGTGGGCCACGGCCGGCGCGAGATCGCGGAGGCCGTCGCGGAGCAGACGGTGCGACTCGCCTACTACCCGACCACGCGGCAGTTCTCCAACCGGCCGGCGGCGGACCTGGCCGCGAAGCTCGCGACCCTCGCGCCGGGCGACCTGCGCTACACGATGTTCGCGGTGAGCGGGTCGGAGGCCAACGAGCGCTCGATGCAGATCGCGCGGCAGTACTGGCTGGCCTCCGGGAAGCCGGGCAAGCACAAGGTCATTTCACTGCAGGGTGGGTACCATGGCGCCACGATGGGCACGTTCGCGGTCTGCGGGCTGCCCCACCTCGCCCAGCCCTACCAGCCGCTCGAGGTGCCGGGCTTCGCGAAGGTGGCCCCGCCCCATCCTTTCCGCGATCTGGGTGACCGCACCGAGGCCGAGCTGATCGCGCGCCGCATCGGGGAGCTCCGCGAGGCCATCCGGCGCGAAGGTCCGGACACGGTCTCCGCGGTGATCATGGAGCCGGTTCTCTCGTCGGGCGGCTTCATCATGCCGCCCATCGGATGGCTCCGCGCGGTGCGCGCGCTCTGCGACGAGCTGGACGTGCTGATGATCGCGGACGAGGTCATCACCGGGTTCGGGCGCACCGGCCGGTGGTTCGCGGTCGAGCACGACCAGGTCGTGCCGGATCTCATGTCGGTGGCCAAGGGCATCACGTCGGGCTACATCCCGCTCTCGGCCAGCATCGCGCGGGGGCGGCTCGCCGACGCGTTCTCCGACACCACCACCCAGGAGAACGTCCACCCCAACACCTACGCCGCGCACCCGGTGGCGTGCGCGGCCGCCCTGGCGAATCTGAAGATCATGGAGCAGGACCGGCTGGTCGAGAACGCGGCGAAGATGGGGACGCGGCTCCTGGACGGTCTCCGCGGCGCGGTAGGCAAGCACCCGATCGTGGGCGAGGTGCGCGGGCGCGGCCTGATGGTCTGCGTGGACTTCGTGCAGCCCGACGGCTCCGGCAAGCCGCTCGACGCCAAGCACGTGGCCGAGCTCGACCGCAAGGCGTGGGACCGGGGGGCGATCATCTACGCGCGCGGCACCGTCCTCCGCCTCGCCCCGCCGCTGTGCATCACCCCCGCGGAGGTCGACGAGCTGGTGGCCATCGTCGCCGACTGCGTCGACTCCCTCCAGCGCGACCTCGCGAAATAGCGGCGGGGTCAGGTCTTACATTCCGACATTTCCTCGCGCGTCAAGCGTCGCGGGACGGAGCAGAAATGTCGGAATGTAAGACCTGACCCCTATCCGAGGAATTCGCGGGCGAGGGTCTCCCACATCATGGTGGAGAGCTTGAGGCTCTCGGTGTCCACGCGCTCGTTGTGGCCGTGGAACATGAGCGGGTAGTCGGTGTAGGGGATGCGGAGGGACTGCAGCCCGAAGCCGTAGGCGGGGACGCCCTGCCAGCGAAAGAACTTGCCGTCGGTGCCGCCGGTGGTCATCTTGGGCACCACGCGGCTTCCCGGCATCAGCCGCGAGGTCACCCGCTCCATCGCGGCCACCAGCGGAGTGTCGTGGCTGCTCAGCGAGCCCTGCTGGCCGCGGCCCTGCTTGATGGTCACCCGCGGGGCCAGGTCGCCGAGCGCCTCCCGCAACATCGCGTCCACGTCCTCGGTGGTCACCCCGGGCAGCGCGCGGATGTCCACGTCGATCTCGACGCGGTCCGGGATCACGTTGGTCTTCACGCCGCCGTGGATGATGTTGGGCGAGAAGGTGGTGTGGGTGCAGGCGTGCGCCTCGCGGGCGAGGGCCAGGTTCTCCATGCCCGACACCGTCTCCAGCACCCGCGCGGGGTCGGTGAGGCCCTTCGTCAGCTCGGGGCCGAGGTCCATGGCCTTCACGTACTCGCGCCACACGTCGAGGATGCGCGCCTCCGGCTGGTAGGCCGCGATGCGCCGCACGACCTCGGCCGCGGTCACCAGCGCGTTGTCGGTGCGGAAGGGCCGCGAGCCATGGCCCGGCGTCCCCGCCACCGTGAGGTGGCGCCAGTTGGCGCCCTTCTCTCCGACGGTGACGCCCAGCACGTGGCCGTCGCGGGTGGGGATGGGCACGCCGCCGCTCTCGGTGATGACGTAGTCCGCCTTCACCATCTCGGGCCGCCGGTCGACCAGGTAGCCCGCGCCCAGGTTGCCCCCCGCTTCCTCGTCCGCCACCGCCAGATAGATGAGGGTGCCGCGCGGGCGGAAGCCGTCCTTGGCGAGGCGCCGGGTGGCCACCGCCATGGTGGAGGTGAGGTTCAGCATGTCGATGGCGCCGCGACCCCAGACCACCCCGTCCACCAGCTCGCCGCCGAAGGGATCGCGCTTCCAGCCGCCCGGGCTCACCGGCACCACGTCGGTGTGACCCATCAGGAGTAGCCGGGGGGCGTTTGGATCCGACCCCTCGATGCGCGCGATGAGACTCTCGCGCCCGGGCTCCGAGGTGTAGCGCTCGCAGGCCACGCCCGCGCCGTTGAAGTAGGCCTCGAGCGCCGCCACGCTGCGCGTCTCCTGGCCGGAGGCCACCGTGCCGTCGTTGACGCAGCGGTTGCGGATCAGCGTGCGCAACAGGTCGGTGGCTTCCGTCTCGATCGTCTGCTCGTCTCGCATGATCTCCCTCGTCTTATCGTCCGCCGCTTGGGCCGCCGTTCGCGGCGAAGTTGCGGATGATCCAGCCCGCGATGGAGTGCCGCGCGGGACCGACCGGCATCGCGTCGCTGGGGAACCAGCGCGCGTCCTCCAGCTCGTCGCGGTCGATCGCGATCTCGCCGCCCGCGTAGCTCGCCACGAAGCCGATCATGATCTGGCTCGGGAACGGCCAGTTCTGGCTCCCCACGTACTGGATGTCCTTGACGTCGACGCCGACTTCCTCTTTCACCTCGCGCGCCACGCAGCCCTCGAGCGACTCGCCGTTGTCGACGAAGCCGGCCACCAGCGCGTAACGACCCGGCGCCCAGATCGCCTTGCGCGCGAGCAGCACCCGGTTGCCGTCGCGCACCAGCACGATGACCGCGGGGTGCAGGTGCGGGTAGTGCTCGTAGCGGCACCCTCCACAGCGCTTGCCCCACTCGCCCTCGAGCCGGCCGGCGGGCGCCCCGCAGCGCGGGCAGTGCCCGCTGGTCGACTCCCAGTACAGGAGCTGCATGGCCATGCCGCCCACCGTGAGCAGATCGTCGGGCAGGCGCGTGCCCTGCATCGGCACGAGCGTCTCCGCGGCGAGCCCCTCGGGCACCGGCGCGTCCTTCGGGCGCCCGGCCACCCAGCACGGCGCGCTGCCCCACGTGCCGAGCCAGTGCCGCGGACCCAGCCCGTCGAGCCCGCGCGGCGGGGCCTCCGGGCTCTCGCCCGCGGGCAGCCGGAAGCCGTCGCCCTCCGGCACCACCAGGAGCTTCTGATCCTGGACCACGAGCCACCGTCCGACTCCGGTGGGCGGCCCGCCGCCCTGCTTGGCGGGCTCGAACTCGCCACGCAGGCAATCCATGTTGAAGGGTAGGTAGACGGACAACGGTGTCATCAGCGTGCCGAGTCTACCACGGGGAAAACGCGGTTGCGCTCCCGCGCCGGCTGGGCTACGACTAGGCCCTCATGAGCGACGTCTTCCACTCCGTGCTATCCTCCCCGCCGTGCCCGACCTCCTAGCGTCCCTCGCCGCCTCGGTCGCCGCGCGCCTGGTCGCGCGCCGCGAGACGGTGGCGGTCTCCGAGTCTTCGACCGGCGGCCTCATCTCCGCCGCGCTGCTCTCGATCCCCGGCGCGTCCGCGTACTTCATGGGCGGCGGCGTCATCTACACCCAGACCGCGCGGCGCGGCCTGCTCCAGGTGCCCGACGACGCGATGCGTGGCATCCGCTCGAGCACCGAGGCCGCCGCGCTGCTGATGGCCCGCACGGTGCGCGAGCGGCTCGGCACCACGTGGGCCCTCGCCGAGACCGGGGCCGCGGGCCCGACCGGCAACCGCTACGGAGACGCGGCCGGACACTCCTGCTTCGCGGTGGTGGGCGCGGTGGAGACCGCCCGCACGCTCGAGACCGGGCGCGGCGACCGCGAGGCCAACATGTGGGCCTTCACCCGCGCCGCCCTCGAGCTCCTCGACGCCTGCGTCCAGCAGGCCGGAGACAAATCATGAGCGACAAGACGATCCGCGTCGGCTTCGTGGGAGCCGGCGCCAACACCCGCAAGCACCATCTCCCCAAGCTCAAGGCCCAGCCCGGCGTGGAGCTGGTGGCGGTCGCGAACCGATCGAAGGAGTCGGGCGATCGGGTCGCCCGCGAGTTCGGCATCGGCCGCGTGCACGACGACTGGCAGGAGATCGTGGAAGCGCCCGACATCGACGCGGTGTGCATCGGCACGTGGCCCTACATGCACAGCGTGATGAGCATCGCCGCGCTCGAGCGGGGCAAGCACGTGCTCTGCGAGGCGCGCATGGCCATGAACGCGGGCGAGGGCCGGCGCATGCTCGAGGCCTCGCGCAAGGCGCCGCACCTCATCGCCCAGCTCGTGCCCGCGCCCCACACCCTCGAGGTGGACGCGACCATCCAGACCCTGCTCGGCGAGGGCTTCGTCGGCGAGGTGCTCGCGATCGAGCTGCAGGCCTCGGGAGGACGCTTCGTCGAGCCGGACGCGCCGCTCACCTGGCGGCAGGACGTCGGGCTGAGCGGCCACAACATCCTCAACATGGGAATCTGGTACGAGGCGATGATGCGCTGGCTCGGCCCGGCCCAGCGGGTGACCGCGATGACCAAGGTCGCGGTGCCCCATCGCAAGGACGCGACGGGCGCTCCTCACGACGTGCGCGTGCCCGACCACGTGGACATCCTGGCCCAGTTCCGCGGGGGGGCGGTCGGCCACCTGCGCTTCAGCTCGGTGACCGGGCTGGCCCCGGCCTCCGAGGCCTGGATCTTCGGCAGCGAGGGCACCCTGCGGCTCGAGGCCGACGCGCTCCGGCTATCCGGGGCCGTGAGAAGATCGCCCGCACCTCGTTCGAGGACGGCGTGCGCTACATGGAGTTCACGGACGCGGTCACGCGCAGCGCCAGCACCGGCCAGACCGCCGAGGTGAAAGACCTCTAGCCGAGCCGGTACCAGTAGGCGATCCGGCCGAAGATCGAGTCCCACGAATTGGGCTCGATACCGGCCAGGTTGTTCGCGGCGGCGTGGACCACGTTGCGCCACGTGACCGGGATCACCACCGCGCTCTGCACCACCATGTCGTTCATCTTGATGAAGAGCGCGGCCCGCTTGACGGGGTCCATCTCGTTCTCCGCCTTGCGCCACAGCCGGTCGAAGTCCGCGTTGCGCCAGCGGGCGATGTTGCGGCCGTTCCACCCGTTCTCCTTCGCCGGGACCTCCCAGGAGGCGAACTGGGCCATGAAGAGCTGGGGATCGAGGCCGGTGAACACGGTGTAGGTCTGCAGATCGGCGTGGAAGCGGACGTTGGTGTCCACGTTGCTCACGTCGGACGAGAAGAACACGGAGGCCGGGATGGCCTTCACCTCCATCTCGATCCCGGCCCGGGCCGCCCCCTGCTTGATCACGGTCTGAATCTTCTGCACCGTCGAGTTGGCCGCGGCCTGGAAGAGCAAGCGGAGGCGCCGGCCATCCTTGGCCCGGACCCCGTCGGGGCCGCGGAGGTAGCCGGCCTGCTCCAGCACGTCGTTGGCCTTCTCGATGTTGAACTCCCAGGTGCTGTTGTGGGAGCGGAACCGATCCGGCGCGTTGAGGAAGTTGGCGGTGATCTGCCCGGTGCGGCCGACGAGATGCTCCTGGATTGAGGTGCGATCCACCGTCAGGCTCAGCGCGTTGCGCACCGACTGGTCGGTCAGGAGGGGATGCGGGGCCTTGAGGCTCGAGCGCTCGCCGTCCACCTCACGCCACGGGTCGGTCTGGTTGCACTGGATGAAGCTCACCGCGCTGCTGGGGATCGTCATGACCCGGCCCTTGCCGCCCTGCTCGATCCGCCGGAGCACTTCCTCCTCGATCAGCACGTAGTACGCGAAGTCGTACTCGCCGGTCTGCAGCACCGCGCGGGCCGCGCCCACCGCGTCGCCGCCGCACTTGATGTCGAGGCGGTCGAAGAACGGGCGGTTCGGTACGTGATAGCCCTTGTGTAGCTCCGCGCGGATCAGGTCGCCCGGCCGGAACTCGGTGAGCCGGTAGGGCCCGGTGCCGACCGCGGGGATCATGCCGATGGCCTCGCGCGCGCCGGTGCCCTTGACCGACTGGAAGATGTGGCGCGGCAGGAGTCCGCCGCCGGTGAACGCGGAGGCCCAGTAGGGCTGCGGCTTCTTGAAGATGACCTTGATCGTGTACTGGTCGAGCCGGTCGATGCGGGTGATGTCCTCGTAGGAGGCGCGGGTGCCCGCCGCGGTGGCCGGATCGAGGGCGAACTCCCAGTTGAAGATGACGTCGTCCGCGGTGAACGGGGCGCCGTCGTGCCACACCACGTTGCGCTTGAGCCGCCAGGTCACCCACTGGCCGTCCTTGGCGAGCGTGTTGGCCTTGCGGCTCGGGATGTCCTCGGCCAGGACCGGCACCAGGGTGCCGTCGGGCGCCGCGGCGGCGAGCGGCTCGTAGAAGATGCGCTGGACCGTGAAGTCGCGCAGGCCCCGTCCGAAGTGCGGGTGCAGCAGGGTGGGGGCGTCCCACATCAGGATCCGGAGGGTGCCGCCGCCCCCCCGTCGGGTCGGCGTGAGCTCGGCCTCGCGGGGCTGGGCCGTCGCGACCCCCGCCGCCCCGAGAAGCGACCCCGCCATCGGCGCGCCGAGCCCGACCGCGGCCATCGCCTGCACGAAGCTCCGCCGCGTGAGGCGGCCATCCTTCACGCACGCGATCAGCTCGCGCAGCCTGTGCTCGTCCATGTGCCTCCAGGGGCCCGCGGGGTAGGGGTCCGACACCGATAGCGCGGGGACGCCCCGAAGTCAAGGGCGCCTGGTAGCGAGGTTTCCGCGGTGCGCGTTGCTGCAATGTTACGCAGCGCGCGGCCACGAGATTCCAAAGCTTGGTGATAAATAGTCCGGATCGTAGACTCGTCTTAGAGCAACGCACGGCCCGCATGATCATGACCCGCCCGCTGATCCCTTTCGCAACCCTGCTCCTCGCACTGGCGCTGCCGGTCGGCATCGCGCGTGCGGGCGAGCCCTGGCCGGTCGATCCCGCGGTCGCGGAGCGGCCCCCGGATCTGCCGTCCTGGCTGATCGCCTCCCGGCTCGGCCGGCCGCTCGACGACACCGCGCGTGACGACGCCATGGGCACCAGCGGCCTCAGCGACCTGAGCGCGGTGCTGTTGCGTGAAGGCCCCGGGGCCCCGATCAATCCCGATCCGCTCACGCTCCGCACGTCCGGCGAGGACTCGACCGACCTGCGCGCGCTGCTCGGGCGGGGCGAGCGCTGGCACTTGATGAGCTTCGGCGCCGCGGCCGCCAACCGGCCACAAGATATGAAGGTGACCGCGTACGGAGCCGTGGCCTATCTCCCGAGCCTGTCGAGCTCCGGGCCCGACGGTGGGCTCGGCTTCGGACCGGCCACCGCGCCCGGCGCCGCCTTCGGGCTTGGCCTGGACGATCCGGAGGAGCCGGTATCGCTCGGCTTCAAGGGCGAGCTGGCCGGCCTCGGGCTCGAGGGAGGCGCGGAGTACCGCTCGGTCGGCAAGCGACTGGACCGGGTCGTGGCCGGCCCCGCTTCCCAGAAGGACCGGGAGGGCACCGAGGTCTGGCTGGCCCAGCGCCTGGGCCTGCTGCGGCTCAAGCTCTCGGAGTCCGATCTCTCCGACAACGTGGACCGGGATCCCGCGCTGCCCCGGACCACCAAGACCCAGACCGCGGTGAGCGCGCAGCTCACCCCGCGCGCCTGGCCGATCTTCGGCCTCACCTACGCCTCCGGGGACTCCGAGCGCACCTGGCTCACCGGCGAGGGCCGCACCCGCACGATCGAGCGCCAGACCTTCGACAGCGTGGCCGGGTCGGCATACTACGGGACGCGATGGCTCGACCTCTCGGGGACCTCCACCTACAGCTTCAGTCGAGAGCCGGGCCGCTCCGATCGCGACATGAACTCGCTCTACCACGACCTGAGTCTCACCCTGCGCCCGCTCAACGTCGTCTCCGTCACGCCCTCCCTCAGCAGCGGGGTCGACCGGTACGAGTGGTCGTCCACGCGCTACCAGTCGGGCTCGGCCTCGCTCCTGCTCACCTACACGCCGACCGCGAGCCGGTTCAGCCTGTGGACGCTCGGGGCGTACACCACGTCCCAGAGCACCGACCGCACCGTGGACGGGCGCACCATGAGCGTGAGCGGGGGCCTGGCGTGCGGGCTCGGCAAGATCCTCGGGGGGCACGCGAGCGTCGCGGTCCAGGCCGGCTACGACCGCTACGTGGACGGGATCTATCCGGACAGCTCGACGCAGGGGGCCTTCGGGCTGGTCCTCTTCAAGGTCGCGGCCTTCTAGTCGCCCCCCACCTCCGCCGGCGCGGGCGGATCAGCCGTGCCGCAGCCGCGGGTCCAGGAAGTCCTGCAGCGCGTCGCCCAGGATGTTGAGCGACAGCACCACCACGAAGATGGCCAGCCCCGGCAGCAGCGCCACGTGCGGGCGCAGGATCACGAAGGTCCGCGCGGTGGCCAGCATGCTGCCCCAGTCCGCGGTGGGCGGCTGCGTGCCCAGGCCGAGGAAGCTGAGCCCGGCGGTGGCGAGGATCTTGGCCCCCACGTCGAGGCTCCACGCCACCACCACCGGCGCCAGCAGGTGGGGCAGCAGGTGGCGGCGCAGGATCGACCGATCGCTGCTGCCGAGGGCGCGCGCCGCCTCCACGAACTCGCGCTCGCGCAGGGAGAGCACCAGGCCCCGGGCCAGGCGGGTGTAGAGGGGAAAGCCCACGATCGCGATGGCCACCATCGCGTTCGCCAGGCCGGGGCCGAGGCCGGCCACGATGGCGATGGCGAGCAGGATGTAGGGGAAGGCCATCAGGATGTCGGTCAGGCGCATCACCACCGTGTCGACCCGCCCGCCCCAGCAGCCCGCGTGCAGCCCGAGGAGGCCGCCGACCAGCATCGAGGCACTCGCGGTGGCGAACCCGGCCAGCAGCGAGATCCGCCCGCCCCACACCAGACGGGCCAGCATGTCGCGCCCGAACTCGTCGGTGCCGAGCAGGTGGCCCGGGCTGCCCGGCGGGCGCAGCCGGTTGCGGGTGTCGACCGCGTCGGGATCGAGCAGCGGCAGGTAGGGCGCGAGCAGCGCGGCGAGCACCGCCGCGGCCATGACCAGGCCCGCGGCCAGGGCGAGCTGGTTGCGCGGGATGCGGCGGAGCACGGGCGGCAGTCTCATGCGGGGCGGCTCATTCGTAGCGAATGCGGGGATCCAGGAAGGCGTACAGCAGGTCGACGGCCAGGTTGAAGACCACGAAGCCCAGCGCGATCACCAGCACGCAGCCTTGCACGAGCGGGAAGTCGCGCGCGAGGATGCCCTGGATCATCAGGGTGCCCACGCCCGGCCACGCGAACACGGTCTCGGTGAGGATCGCGCCGCCCAGCAGGTAGCCGGCCTGCACGCCCACCACCGTCACGGTCGGGATCAGCGCGTTGCGCAGCGCGTGGCGCAGCACGACCCCGCGCTCCACCAGGCCCTTGGCGCGGGCGGTGCGCACGAAGTCCTGGCGCAGGATATCGAGCATGGTGCTGCGGGTGAGCCGCGCGATGATGGTCGTGGACGCGGCGGCCAGCGTGACCGCGGGCAGGGCCAGGTGGCTCAGCAGATCGGCGAGGCCGCCCGCCCCGTGCGCCCCGTACATGCCGGACGCGGGGAGCCAGCCGAGCCAGAGCGAGAAGCACACCATGAGGACGAGCCCCAGCCAGAAGCTTGGCATGCTCGCGCCGAAGATCGAGCCGAGCGTGCTGAGCCGGTCCACGAGCGACCGCGGGCGCGCCGCCGAGAGCACCCCGAGCGCGATGCCGCATACGGTGGAGAGGAGCAGGGCGGTGGTGGTGAGGATGAGGGTGGCCCGGAAGCGGATCAGCACCTCGCCGAGCACCGGCTGGCGCAGCCGGATGGACCGGCCGAGATCGCCCTGGAGCACGTGGGCCATCCAGCGCGCGTACTGCAGCGGCAGCGGCTCGTCGAGCCCCAGGTCGGCCCGCAGGCGCGCCACGTCCTCCTGGCTCGCCTGCGACCCCAGCATGATCTCGGCGGGATCCCCCGGGGACAGGTGCAGAACGAGGAACACCACCACCGATACGCCGAGCAGGACCGGCACCAGCAGGAGCAGACGCCGGAGGAGGTAGCGTCCCACCGGGCGCCGGCTACTTGAGCGAGATCGTCTCCACGCGCAGGTCGAAGCTCGGGTGGAGCTTGAAGCCCTGCACGCGCTTGGCGAACGCGGCGGTCTGCACCTCGTGGTCGATGAAGATCCACGGCGGGTCGTCGTGGAGCAACCGCTGGGCCTCGCGGTAGAGCTGGGCCCGCTTGGCCTGGTCGGTGGTGAGGCGCGCCTGGGTCAGCACCTCGTCGAAGCGGGGATTCTTGTACATGGCGCGGTTCGGCCCCACCGGAGTCCACTGGCTCGAGTGCAGCAGCGGGTACATCACGAGGTCGGGATCCTCCGAGCCGGCCATCCAGGACAGGGCGAACATGTCCTGCTCCTTGGTGCGCAGCTTGGCCAGGAAGGTGCCCCACTCCATGGTCTGGAGCGTCACGTTCACGCCCACCGCCTTGAGGTTCGACTGGATGATCGTGCTCATCGCCACCGGCGACTGCATGCCCGATCCCGACTCGGGCACCCACAGCGTGGTGGAGAAGCCGTTGGCGAGGCCGGCCTCGGCTAGGAGCTTCTTCGCGCGCTCCGGGTCGTAGGGGAACGGCTTGAGCCCGCTCTCGTCGCCCCAGGTGCCGGGCAGCACCGGGCCCTTGGAGACGGCCCCGGTGCCCTTGAGCACGTCGCGGACGATGGCCTCCTTGTCGACCGCGTAGTTGAGCGCCTGCCGTACCCGCTTGTCGTCGAAGGGTTTCTTGCTGTTGTTGAAGCCGAGATACCAGACGTGCGCGCCCACCTGCCGCTGCAGGGTCACCTTGGGATGGTTCTCGAGCTGGGCCACGAAGTCGGGCGGGGTGCCCACGATGAGGTCGAGGGCGCCGGTGAGCAGCTCGGTCAGCCGCGCCTGGTCCTCGGTGACCGACCGGAAGATCACGCGGTCCACCTTGACCGGGAAGCGCCAGTAGGCCGGGTTCTTCTCGAGGATCACGCGCTGGCCGCGGTCCCACTGGACGAACTTGAAGGGGCCGGTGCCGACCGGAGCCACCGCGTAGTCCTGGCCCGCCCTCATCGCCGCGGTCGGGCTCACGATCGAGGCCGCGCCCGCGGTGAGGACGGCCAGGAAGGAGGCGCGCGCCTCCTTCAAGATGAACCGAACGGTGGCATCGTCCATGACCTCGACCGCCTTGACGTTGCCGAAGAAGTAGGCCGCGAAGGGATACTTGCCGAGCTTGCTCGCGGGGTGCTCGGGGTTGATCTGCCGCTCGATGGAGAACTTCACCGCCGGGGCGTTGAACGGGGTGCCGTCGTGGAAGGCGATCCCCTTGCGCAGCTTGAAGGTGTAGGTGAGCCCGTCCTTCGAGACGGTCCAGGACTCGGCGAGGCCCGGAACGATCTGGGTGGACTCGTCCGCGAAGGCGACGAGGGTCTCCACGACCCGCCGGCCGACGCGATTCGAGTTGAGATCGGTGACCTGGGCCGGGTCGAGGGCCACCGGCTCCGCCACCAGGCCCACTACTAGAGTGTTGGTGGGCTGACTATGAGACGGGCCTGCGCCCGCGACCAGCAGGAGGAGGACCGCCACCGTCAAACCCGACCACCGCCGTCCGAGTCTCATACGCCGTTTCCTCCTGAGCATGGGAGCCGCCGAGCCCGCCGAGTATAGCATCGGGCGCGGCGGCCTTGACATCGCGGGCGCCCCCACCTAGGGTGTTGCCCGGCGAGCGAGCGAAAAGGAGACCTCATGGCCAGGCTCAAGTTCGGGGCGTGGATTCCCACTTACGCGTGGAGCGGCAAGAAGACGGATCCGAAGAACATGCGGCGGATCCGCGAGTCGATCGTGAAGTGCGAGAAGTACGGCATCGACGTGTGGGTGATCGACCACCTGCTCTCCGCGCCCGGCCTCTACGGCAACGCCTGGCTCGAGCCGCTCTCCTCGCTCGCCTACGCGGCGGCCCTGACCTCGAAGGTCGACATCGCCACCGGCATCCTGGTGCTGCCGGTGCGCCATCCGGTGCTGCTGGCCAAGGAGATCTCGACGCTCAGCCACCTCTCGAACAATCGCTACGTGTTCGGGGTGGGCCCCGGCTGGTACGCCCGCGAGTACGAGGTGACCGGCTCCCGCATCCAGGAGCGCGGCAAGCGGACCGACGAGATCATCGAGGCGGTGACCCTGCTGCTCACCAAGCCGAACGCGAGCTACCACGGGAAGTTCTACCACTTCGACGACGTCACCATCGACCCGCGGCCCCCGCAGATGCCGAAGATCTGGGTCTCCGGCGGCTCTCGGGTGCCGGACCCCGGCGAGCACGACGTGCCGGTCATCGCCACCACCGTGATGGACCGCATCGTGAAGGCGGGCCACTGGCTCTCGCGCTGCTCGGGCACCCAGGACTGGGTGAAGCGGGACTGGGGACTGCTGCAGCAGCACGCCAAGACCCTCGGCCGGGATCCGCGGAAGCTCACCTTCGGGCACTGCAACTTCATCCACCTGGTGGACACTCCGAGCCACGCCAAGGCGGTGGCCGCGTCGAAGGCGCCCTTCATCAAGACGATGGGCACCCACCGGACCTACGAGCATCTGCAGGAGTCCTACATGATCGGGTCGATCGATCACATCAACGCGCGGATCGACGACCTCGTGAAGGCGGGGCTCAAGTACCTCGTGCTGGGGCCGGTGACCGACGATCCGACCCAGATCGACCTCCTCGCCAAGAAGGTGATGAGGCACTTCAAGTAGGAGCGGCCCCGGCGTGCGATTCGGCTTCTACCTCCCCACCCGCGGCGCCACCGCCGCGCCCGAGGCGCTCGAGACCCTGGTCGAGCGCGGGGAGTCGCTCGGCTTCTCCTCGGTGGTGATCGCCGATCACATCGTGTTCCCGGTCGCGATCCGGTCGAAGTATCCCTACACCGTGAGCGGGGCCTTCCCCGGCCAGGGCGACGCCCTCGAGCAGCTCTCGCTCATGGCGTTCGTCGCGGGCAAGTCGCGCCGGCTGCGGCTCATCAGCAGCGTGATGATCCTGCCGTACCGCAACCCGGTGGTGACCGCCAAGATGCTGGCCACCATCGACGTGCTCTCCGGCGGGCGCGTCACGGTGGGCGTCGGGGTCGGCTGGCTGCGCGAGGAGTTCCAGGCCCTGGGCGCGCCCGACTTCGACCGGCGCGGGGCGGTGAGCGACGAGTACCTCCGCATCTTCAAGACCCTGTGGACGCAGGATCCCGCCACGTTCCACGGCGAGTTCTACCGCTTCGACCGCATCCACTGCCTGCCGCACCCGGCGCAGAAGCCGCACCCGCCGATCTGGATCGGCGGCCACAGCAAGGCCGCGCTGCGCCGGGTCGCGCGCCTGGGCGACGGCTGGCATCCCGTGGGGGCCAACCCGGCCGTCCCGCTGCGTCCGGCCGAGCTGCGCGCCGAGCTCGACGACCTGCGCCGCCTCACCGAGGCGGAGCGTCGCGACTTCTCGACGCTCACGATCTCCTACAAGGCGCCGGTCTACGAT
>WNFG01000946.1_pt1 | contig 34869 bp, 34 predicted proteins | sample 5400431 | NCBI WGS metagenome assembly WNFG01 (sample SAMN13153346, study PRJNA577476) | soil metagenome | isolation source: 120 cm saprolite under Douglas fir tree site 2 hole 3 replicate 2 | place: USA:California | collected 2015-04-18
CCCGACGGCAAGATCGGGGAAGGCGTCAAAGAGACCGCCAAGGGCATCGGCAACACGGTGACCGAAGGCGCGAAGTACAGCGGTGAAAAACTGAAGGAGGCGGGGAAGGCGGCCGAGCCGCCCGCGAAGACCGCCTGGGGCAACGCGCGCGATGGCGCCGTCGCCGTCGGCCACCGCGTCAAGGGCTTCTTTTCGAACCTCTTCTCGAACTGACGCCGACCAAGGCCCCGCAAGTCGATGACGGAGGACACGTCATGAATAGCGTCGTGATAGCGATCGTGGTTTTCGTGGGAGCCGGGTTGATCGCCATGGCCATGGTCGCCCTCATCGGGGCCGCCATCCCGGTCGTCGGTCCACGCATTCTCCCGCCCCGGCCGTGGATTTGGGCTTCCTGGTTCAAGCGATGAAGGCGCAGAAGGCCCGGACGGGAGGCCTCGTGACTCGACGATCCACGATGATCCTGCTGCCGGTGCTATTCCTCACGGCCTTCCTCTGGACGGTGGAGGCCTGGGGGCGTGCCGAGGACACCGCATCGAAGGGAAGCCGCAGCTCCCGCACTTATCAGGCTCCGGTCGACCGCGCTCCGGAGGTTCTCTGTGGATGCACCGAGGTATTGAAGAACTTCGCTTGAGGATCCAACCGAATCAGGTCTTGCGTCACGGTCCGGCCGGCCTCGTCGGCCGGAGCGACCATTCTAACGCCTACGCACCCAATCGCAGGACAGACAGACTGGATACTTACTGTAGTCGAGCTTCCCAAAGTTGCTTCTGACCCCGGATAGCACCGGTCCATTCCACACTTCCTGAACACTCTGGGCGTTGAGATCTCCCAGAACCTGAACACCATTGGAATCCATGCAACACGTAACGACCCTGCCATCCCAGAGCACTGACATGGACGTCCACGGGAAATAACAGACCGACACGATCTTCTTCCCCAGGGGGTTGTAGGCTCTCCCGCCTCCATAGTTGTGCAGCGAGCTCACATTCAGACAATCACCCACACTTGGATCAATCAACGGGTTCCACAGAGACCTGAACTCTTCTGTCCTGGCATGGTTGGTGTCGTTGGGAAGGTACTGGAGGATCAACCGCGGGGTTGCGCTCTTCATCTCCTTCCGGATCCTCAAGAAGTCCTTGATGTTCTGGAACGTCACCTTGAAATTCAATCTCTTCATGGTGTTGTTGTACGATTCTTCGTCGGTACCATAGAAGCTGATCTTCATCTTGTCCAAGCCCGCGCTGATGATCTTCCTGGACGTCTCCGGAAACAGCAATGAAGCGTTCGTCACGATATAGGTGCGCGTGATTCCGTACGTCTTCGCGAGCTGGATTTTGTCGGCTAGCAACTTATCCAACAGCGGCTCGCCAAACCCGTGTAGATGCGTGACGGGCTTGCGCCTCACGCCGGACACTTCCTTGATGATCTTCTCGAATAACCCAAAGTTCATGAAGCCGCGTTTTCTTGAGAGCGTGTCGCGAGGGCACATGACACACTCTGCATTGCAGTGATTCGTGTTTTCGATCATCAGCACGGACGGCAGCGGAAGGTGATACTTGTAGTGCGGATAAAACAGCAGCGGGGTCTTGGCCAACGACAAGAGCAGCTTGGTTTTCTTGTCTCCGATATTGAGAATCATCTTGCCTCGCCCAGGTACTTCGGGTTGATTCGCTCGATCTCCTCCGCCGTCACGTCGATCGAGTGACGGATCTGCTCCTCGGTGTGGCTGGCCGTGATGAAGAACCGCAGCCGCGCCGCCCGCTCTTCGACGGCCGGATAGAGGATCGGCTGGACATTGATCCCGCGGTCGAACATCGCCTGCGACAGCCGCAAGCAATGAAGCGAGTCCCCCAGGATCACCGGCACGATCGGTGAGTCGTGGCTCAGGCCGGTGTTCAATCCCCGCGACCGAGCCAGCGCCAGGAACAGCCGCGCCCGTTCGTGAAGCGAAGCCACCCTCTCGGGCTCGCCCGTCAGCAGCCGGATCGCCGCGAGGGCGGCGGCCGCGTTGGCCGGGGAGATGCCGACGCTGTACACGAAGCCCGGCGCGGTGTACTTCAGATACTCGACCATCGCCCGACAACCGGCAATGTATCCGCCGCAGCTGCCGAACGACTTGCTCAGGGTGCCCATCCAGAGGTCGACGTCCTGAGGATCCACGCCGAAGTGTTCGCCGATGCCGCGCCCGTGGGGCCCCAGGACGCCGGCGGAGTGGGCCTCGTCGACCATGAGGAAGGCCTTGTGGCGCTTGCTCACTTCGATGAATCGGGGCAGGTCCGGGATATCGCCATCCGTGCTGTAGACGCCCTCGATCGCCACCAGCACGCGGCGATAGTCACCGCGCAGGTCGGCCAGCAGCTTGTCCACCACCCGCCAGTTGTTGTGGGGAAACGGACGCCGCTGGGCGCGGGACAGGATGGACCCCTGGACGATGCTGTTGTGCGCGAGGGCGTCGTGCAGAATCAGGTCGCCCGGCCCGAACAGGTGGCCCACCGTGGTTTCATTCGTCGAGTGCCCTCCGACGAAGACAATCGCGTCGTCGACGCCGATGAAATCGGCGATCCCCCGCTCCAGCTCGCGGTGCAGGCCCGTCTCCCCGGAGACCAGGCGGCTGGCCGACACCGATGTCCCATAGCGATCGATCGCGGCCCGGGCGGCGGCGGCCACCACCGGATCACCCGACATACCCACGTAGTTGTAGCTGGAGAAGTTGATCATTTCCCGGCCGCCGATGATGGTCGTGTTGTTGGCGACCCGCTCGTGGACTTTGAAGAATGGGTTGTTCAATCCCGTCGCTTCGAGCATCTCGAGGTCCTGCTTCAGCTTGATGTATTCCGGATACAGATCGAAACGATAGTCTTCGGATGGGATCTCGACCGCCCCCGACGTCCCGCGAGTGTCCCGGCCGTCTACCAGGTACTTCTGGACCGCGTCGATGACTTCACGACACGTGTACATTTCGGCGACCACCTGGTCCGGGAGCCGGCCGCCGAAGTGGCTCTCCAGCGCCGCGACGATCTCCATTCGCTCCAGCGAGTCCAGCCCCAGCTCGACGATCGACGAGTCCAGCTCGAGCCCGACCGTCCGGTCCTTGCCGATCGACCGGACCACGTCCAGCACGACCTCGGCCGTCGCTTCGAGTGTCTGCCCGCGGGCCGCCGCGCGCCTACCGTTCGAAGTCGATGGGCCACGAGCGGCCTTGGGCCGACGCGGCGCGGCGACCTCGGCAAGGCCCCGGTCCCCGGATCGCGGTACTCGGCGCGGCGGAGGAGAGGGGGCCGCGACCGGCCCGTCGCTCCCGGTCCGTTGCCACTCGGCCACCACGTCCAGAAGCCGGGCCAGGAACGCATCCCGGCAGGCGTGCCGCTGGATCTTGCCGCTGGAGGTCCTGGGGATACTCCCGGCGCGCACGAGCACAATCGAGTCGACCACGAGATCATGCTCCCTGGCCACGTCACGGCGGATCTCCCCGATCACCTGGGCCGCTTCCGCCCGCTGGTGCCGTTCCAGCTCCAGGATGATCACCAGCTTCTGTTCCGGACCCTCCTCGACGGTGAACGCCGCGCCCCAGCCGGCTCGCAGGCCCGGGTGACTCTTGGCCACCGTGGCTTCGATGTCTTGTGGGTAGTGGTTGCGGCCGTGGACGATCACCAGATCCTTCAGCCGGCCGGTGACGAACAGCTCGCCGTCGTGCGTGAAGCCCAGGTCACCGGTACGCAGGAACGGGCCTTCGCCCGTCTCTTGCAGATATGCGCGGAACGTCTGCTCCGTTTCGTCGGTTCGTTGCCAGTATCCCTGCGCGACACTTGGCCCCGATACCCAGACCTCGCCGACCTGGCCGGCGCGCATGCGGGTCAGCCGGCTCGGGTCGGTGATGACGGTCTGCTGGTCGGGCATGGTCTGTCCGCAGCCGACCAGGGCGCGGGCCCCGTCGTCGCCGGCGGCGATCGGCACCGCGCGGTCGGCCTCCAACGACTTGCCATCGAACCAGCGGACGATGGGCGGGGCGGTCTTGTGCCCGCCTGACACCAGCAGCGTCGCCTCGGCCATGCCGTAGCAGGGGTAGAAGGCCTCCGGCCGGAAGCCGCAAGGCGCGAACGTCTCGACAAACCGCTCGAGGGTTTCTGCCCGCACCGGCTCGCCCCCGCTGAAGGCCACGGTCCAGCTGCTCAGGTCCAGCGTGGCCCGCTCACCAGGCGTGATCTTGCGAACGCAGAGGTCGAAGGCGAAATCCGGGCCCCCGCTCGTTGTCCCGCGGTAACGGGATATGGCCCGGAGCCAGCGGACCGGCTTCTGAAGAAATGCCATCGGCGGCATCAGGATGTTCGGACGGCCCACGTACAGCGGCTGGAGAATCCCACCGACCAGGCCCATATCGTGGTAACACGGCAGCCAGAACACGCCAGAGGCGGACCGCGTGTGCTCGAAGGCGTAGGCGATCAGGGCCGAGTTGTGCAACAGGTTCGAATGGCTCAGCATCACCCCTTTGGGGGTCCCCGTCGAGCCCGAGGTGTACTGAAGGAATGCCAGCGTGTCGCCGGTGATCTGCGGCCGCCGCCACTGCCCCTCGTACCCCCGGTCGGCCCCGTGGGCGGGCCGGTCGGTGGAGAGCCAGCGGAGCGCTTTCAGATCCGCGGTCTGGTCGATCAGCGGCCTGATCCGCTCCAGCACCGCATCGGTCGTGAGCGCCACCGTCGCGCCGGCATCGGCGGCCATCGCCTGGAGGCCGGCAGGCGCGCGGTTCATCCGCGGCGGATACGCCGGCACCGCGACCACTTCGGCATACTGACAGCCGAAGAACGCGGCGATGAAATCCAGCCCGGGCGGGTAGAGGAGCAGCGCTCGCTGACCCTTCAGGTCCTGCGACTCCAGCCAGGCTCCGATGGCCCGGGCCTGCCGGTCGAGCTCGCGGTAGGTCAGATGGACTTCCTCGGATTCTCCGTCGACCAGAAACGTATACGCCCGGTCGTCCGCTTGGCATTCTGCCCGCTCGCGCAGCAGGTCTACCAACGTCGTCGGGACCGCAGGCGGATCGAGGAATCGGTACTTGGGAAGCACGGCGGGGCTAGGTCCGGAGACCGGGCAACTTGTTCACCCGGGTCGCCGGCTCTCGCAGCTCACGTGTTAGGCTTGGCATCCTCGCGACGCGTACCCGTCGAATCGAGTCAGGCTACCATTTGGCACCACCTTGAAGGTGTTCCAATTGAGACACTTCCTGTGCCGGGGCCCAGATAAGATCCACGCATGGCGGGATCCGCCCCGGTCTCGATACGCCCTATCGAATTGGGGAACAAGCGGGAGCTCAAGACATTCATCAAGTTCCCGTGGAGAATTTACCGGGATGATCCCAACTGGGTCCCACCGCTGATCCTCGACCAGCTTCAATTCTTCACCCCGGGTAAGAATCCGTACTTCGCTCATTCGACCGCCCAGCTCTTCATGGCGTTTCGGGGCGCCGAGCCGGTGGGAAGAATCTCCGCCCATGAGAACAATCAGCACATCCAGGTCCATAAAGACGGGGCCGGGTTCTTCGGCTTCTTCGAATGCATCGATGACCAGGCGGTCGCCAATGGGTTGCTTGATGTCGCCTCGACCTGGCTCTGGGAGCGGGGACTCAGGGCCCTGAGAGGGCCCCTCAGCTTCTCCGTGAATCACGAAGCCGGATTGCTCCTCGATGCCTTCGAGGAGCCGCCCCTCATCCGGATGACCTACAATCCCCCGTACTATGCCGGTCTGATCGAAGGATACGGCCTGCAGAAGATCCAGGATCTCTACGCGTACGTCATGTTCGAGAGCGAGGAGATCCCGGAGCGGTTGCGCGCCATTTCCGATCTCGTTCTGGAGGACCCCAAGCTCGTCATCCGGACGGTCGAGATACGAGACTTCAAGAATGAGATGGAGCGGATACGCAAGATATATGCGGAGGCCTGGTCCGAGAACTGGGGTGCGGTCCCTCTTACGGAAGAAGAGTTCGATCGCATCGTCGGCGAGTTCAGATCGATCTACGACCAGGATCTCTTCTTCATCGCCGAGTACGACGGCGAGCCGGCCGGTATGTCGCTGGTGCTTCCCGATATGAACCAGGTCCTGAAGAAAGCGGGCGGCCGGCTGTTCCCCTTCGGTTTGCTGAAGATGCTCTGGTATAGGCGGAAGATCAACGCCTGGCGCATGCCCGTCCTGGGGGTCCGACAAGAACATCGCCTGAGAGGCATCGAGGTCGTCTTCTGCTGTCGTACGTACGACGCGGCCAAGAAAAACAGGAACTACCGGAAGGGCGAGATGTCCTGGGTCCTCGAGAGCAATACGGCCGCCAATGCGGTACTGAAAAGACTGGGCGCGCGGAGGTCAAAGACCTACAGAATTTATGAAAAGCCGCTTGCGTAGTGAGGTCGCGTGCGGGTTCTGGTGACCGGAGGGACAGGATTCATCGGGAGCCACCTCGTGGAGGCGTTACTCGCCCAGGGCCACGAGGTTCGCTGTCTGGTCAGGGACGCCCGGCGGCTCGGCTGGATCTCGGGGCGTCCGTCGGTGACGATTGTCCAGGGGGACATGGACGAGCCGCGTTCTCTCCTCGAGGGCCTGCGTGGAGTGGACCAGGTCTACCACGTGGCCGGATTGACGCGGGCCCGCGCGGCGCGGGAGTTTTTCCGCGTCAATGGTGAGGGAACCCGACGTCTGGTCCACGCGTGCCTGGAAACACCGCGGGGACCACGCCGCCTCGTCCACCTGAGTAGCCTGGCCGCGGTAGGCCCCATGCCGATGGCTACCGCGTGTGCCGAGGACGTCTCGCCCCGTCCGGTTTCCCCCTACGGGTGGAGCAAGCTGGAGGGTGAGGCGGCCGTTCTCGGGGTACGGGATCGCCTGCACGTGACCGTGCTGCGTCCCTCCGTCGTGTACGGTCCCCGAGACCGCGGCGTCTTGGAGGTCGCCCGGTGGGTGGCCCGAGGTCTTCTGCCAATGCCGGCCGGTCCGTCGCGGACTCTCAGCCTCTGCTACGTTCAGGATCTGGTGACGGCCCTCCTGGCCGCGGGCGACGCCGAGGTCCCCTCGGGCGAAATCTTCCACGTGGCCGGCGAGGGGGCCTTCACGTGGGAGCAGGTGGGCGACGCCCTGGGCGAGGCCCTGGGAGTACATCCCACCCCGTTGCGGATCCCCCTGCCGATTCTTCTCGCCTTGGCCTCCGGCGCGGACGCGTGGGCGTGGCTCACGGGACGACCGCAGTATTTCTCTCGAGGGAAGGTGCGGGAGGCGGCCGGGCACTGGGTCTGCGACACGGGCAAGGCGCGACGGCAGCTTGGCGTCGTCCTCCGCGTTGGGTTGAGGGAGGGGGCGGCACTGACCGTGAAGGGGTATCGAGAGGCGGGCTGGCTCCATTGAGAAGACGGATCTTCTTCATTTGCGGTTCGATGAATCAGACAACCCAGATGCACCAGATCTCCGAGCACCTCCCCGAGTACGAGCATTCCTTCTCACCCTACTACTGCGACGGCCCCACCGAGATTCTTCGAAGACTCGGACTGATCGAGTTCACGATCGCCGGGGACAAGCTGGCGGGACGCTGCCGAGGCTATCTGCAGCATCATGGCCTCCTCATCGACTACCAGGGCCGGAATGGGCGATACGACCTGGTGGTGACCTGCTCGGACCTGTTCCTTCCCAAGAACATCCGCGACAACCGGATCGTGCTGGTTCAGGAGGGGATCACGGACCCGGAATCCAGTGTGTTTCATCTCGTCAAGCGCCTCCGGTTCCTGCCCCTCTGGCTGGCGGGAACATCGACGACCGGGCTCAGCGATGCCTACCGGGCTTTCTGCGTCGCGAGCGAAGGATATCGCGACTTCTTCATCCGAAACGGCGTGCGCCCCGAGAAGATCGTCGTCACGGGAATACCCAATTTCGATGACTGCCGCCGATATTGCCGCAACGACTTCCCCTATCGACACTACGTACTGACGTGCACGTCGCCGCTGAGGGAGACATTCCGGCGCGAGGATCGCAAGGCCTTCATCCGAAGAGCGGTCGAGATCGCGGGCCGCCGGCGCCTGATCTTCAAGCTTCACCCGAACGAGAATATCGAGCGCGCCACCCGTGAAATCCAGCGGCACGCGCCGGAAGCCATGGTGTTCACGACGGGCAGCGCGGAAGAGATGATCGCGAACTGCGATGTCCTGCTCACTCGATTTTCGTCGACGGCCTTCGTCGGCCTTGCGCTGGGTAAGGACACCTACTCGGACTTCGACATGGACGAGCTGCGCCGACTGATGCCGGTTCAGAACGGCTCGGCGGCCTTCGGCATCGCGAATGTCTGCCGCCGGCTTCTCGACGCGGCTCCCGCGAGGTGATGTAGAGTGACTCTTGATGAGCGTTGAGGTGAGTACGAACGGTCGGCGCGATGACATGCGCCGCGTGGTCGTGACCGGCATGGGGGTCGTGACCCCCATCGGGGAGACCCCGGCCGAGTTCAGCGCCTCGCTGCGGGCGGGCCGTTCCGGAATCACGCACTGGAAGCACATGGACGAACGCACGCGGTCCAAGATCGGCGGCGACATGTGTGAGTTCGACCTGGGCGCGCACTTCGAGCGGGTCGGGGCGGGATATCCCCCTGCCCTGATCACACGCGCGCGCAAGGTCCTGCGCGCCACGCCCCTGACCGGGCGGCTGGCCGGCGCCGCGGCCCTGCAGGCCTATCTCGACGCCGGTCTGCACGATCCCGGGCTCGATCCCGAGCGTGTCGGGCACGTGGCCGGCGGCAACAATCTGAACAACAACTACTTCGTGCAGAACGTCCGCGCCTTTGACCAGGACCCTGATTCCATCGATCCCCTCCTGGGGATGGTGTTCTGGGACACCGACGTGCTCGGTAAGGTCGGGGAACTGTTGACCATCAAGGGCCCCAACTACATGGTCGGCAATGCCTGCGCCAGCGGCAACGCGGCGCTCCTCTGCGCGATTGACCTCCTGCGCGCGGGCCGCGTGGACGCCGTGGTGGTCTCGGCCGCCACGCAGGAGTTGGATCCGGTCGCGCTGCAGGGTTGGGCGCTGATGAATGCGCTCGTGTGGCAGTCGTTCGCCGACGCCCCCACTCATGCCAGCCGGCCCTTCGACGCACGGCGCCAGGGATTCGTGCCCGGCGAGGGCGCGGGGGCGGTCATCCTCGAGACCCTCGCCGGCGCGCGGGCGCGTGACGCGCGGATCCATGCCGAGCTGCTGGGCGGCGTGTCGACCTGTGATGCGACGCGGCTGCCCAAGCCGGTGGTCGAAGGCCAGGTGCGGGTCATGCGCGGCGCTCTGCGTGAGGCGGGCGTCACCCCGGAGCAGATCAACTACATCAATGCCCACGCGACCTCGACGGTCCTCGCCGATGCCGCCGAGGTCGAGGCGATCAAGCAGGTCTTCGGCGATCACGCCTACCGCATCCCGATCAACGCGACCAAGTCCATGGTCGGGCACTGTCTGACCGCGGCGGGTCTGGTCGAACTGGTGGCCCTGCTCGTACAGATGCAGAACGGTTACCTGCACCCGACGATCAACCTCGACGAGCCGGAGCCCGGATTTGGCCTGGACTTTGTCCCCCATCTGGCCCGCCCGTACGACATCGAGATCGCGGTTTCGAATTCCTTCGGCTTCGGCGGGCTCAACGCCTGCGTGGTCGTGGGCCGAGCCCCTTAGGTGACGATAGAACCTGAACACGCAATCCACGTCGAGAACCTGACGAAGCGTTACGGGGATCTGCTCGCGGTCAACGACATATCGTTCCACGTCAGGACGGGCGAAGTGTTCGCGTTCCTGGGCCCGAACGGCGCCGGCAAGACCACCACCGTCGAGATCATCGAGACCATCCGCACCCCCACGTCGGGGACAGTGTGCCTGCTCGGGATGGACGTTGCCACGCGGAAGCGCGACATCGTCCCTCGCATCGGCGTCCTCCCGCAGGAGTTCAGCTCGTTCGACCGGATAACGGTCCGGGAGACCATCCAGTACTACGCGCGGCTGTTCCCGCGCCGGAACACCGACGTCAACGGCCTGATAGACCTCGCGAACCTCAAGGACAAGAGCCACGAGCAATTCCAGAACCTCTCGGGGGGATTGAAGCAGCGCCTCGGAATCGCCATCGCGCTCGTGAACGACCCCGAAGTCGTGTTCCTCGACGAGCCGACAACCGGGCTCGACCCGCGCGCAAGGCGCGAGGTCTGGGACGTCCTGCTGAGCCTGAAGAAGAACGGGAAGACGGTCTTTCTCACCACGCACTACATGGAGGAAGCGGAGCTCCTTGCCGACACTGTCGCGATAATCTCGAAGGGGAAGATCATCGCCATGGGCTCTCCCGACGAACTCATAGAGAGCAACGCGAATTACCTGGTCCTCACGTTGAAGACCATCCACGGGACACTCTTTGACATCATCCGAAGGATGGGCTTCGAGCCGGTCCAGGACAACCACGAGAACATCAAGGTCAGGGTGGAGCACCCGGACGACATCCGGAAGATACTGAACGCCATGAAGGACGCCGGGGCGTCATCACTCAGCTTGGACGTTCGCAAGCCCAACCTCGAAGCCGTCTTTCTGAAGCTCACCGGCGAGGCGCTCCGGGAAGATAGCGTTTCCGATAATCCTGATACTCGTCTTCGGTACGATTTTCCTGAATCAGGACAATCTGAGCTTCGGTCTCCACGTGCAGGACCTCGACCAGACGAATTCGTCCGCTCAGCTCGTCAAGAACCTCGATTTCAACGGGAAGATCAAGATCACCACCGTCGACCCTGCCATCAACGCCATGCAGTACGCCAAGGACAAGAAGGTGAATCTCGTCCTCGTGATTCCCCGCGGCTACGAGAGGGCGCTCGCGCGGAGGCTGGGGTTGGTCGGTGGTATACCGAATGCGGCGTTCCGCGACCCGAACGCGTCGGTGACGGTCACGTACATCTACGACGCAAGTGCAAGCTCGACATCCACGAAGATCGAGATCCTCCGGGCCGGGTTCGCGCTGGTGAACCAGGGGATGTCCGGGCAGGCGCCGTTCATCAGGGCGGCCGAGACATCGATGCTCACGAAGAATTATCGGTTCATCGAGTTCTTCGTCCCCGGCATCATCGCGATGTCGGTGATGACGTCGAGCCTGTCCGGCGCGGTGAACATGAACGCGGAGCTCCGGCAGAAGGGCGTCATCAGGAAGCTCTCCACCACGCCGATCACCCGTACCGACTGGATCCTGTCGAACATCCTGTACCAGTTCATTCTCGCGGTCATCTCCGCGATGGCGATCCTGGTGGTGAGCTACGCGGTGTTCAGCGTTCGGCTGCAGATCAACGCGTGGCTCTTCGTGTTCATTGTGCTCGAGGTCTTCGCGTTCGGCGGAATCGGGATGATACTCACCCGCGTCGCGAACGAGGCGGAGAGCGCGACGGCGGCGGCTAATTTCATCATGTTCCCGATGATGTTCCTCTCCGGGAGCTTCTTCCCCCTCGAGCTGATGCCGGGCTTCCTGCAGACGGCCGCGAGGATCCTGCCTCTCTACTACGTGAACGAGGGGCTCCGGGCCGCCATGGTATCTGTCGACCACACGGCGGCGCTGCATTACTGCGCGATGATCGGGGTGTTCGCGACCGTGGTCCTTGTCGTGGGCATCAACACCACGAAATGGGACGAAGGGGCCGCTTGACTGGCCAGGGACCAGGAGTTAGGATTTCGTGATTCCACGAGGGACGATGTCGGACGCTCTGGCTGGGAAGATCGCGATGGTCACCGGGGCGTCTCGGGGCATCGGTCGTGCCATCGCGCACAAGCTGGCCGCGGCTGGCTGCGACGTGGCCGTCAACTATTACAATAGCCACGACGAGGCCGAGGCCGTCTGCGCGGCGATCCGGGCCGCGGGGCGGAATGCCTGCGCGATCCAGGGAAACGTCGGAAATCCCGAGAGCGTGCAGGAGCTCTTCGCCGAATTCCGCCAGCACTTCGATCGCCTCGACATCCTCGTGAGCAATGCGGCCACCGGCGTGCTCAAGCCCGTGCTGGAGATGTCGCTCAAGCACTGGCGCTGGTGCCTGGAGACCAACGCCCTCGCGCTGGCCCTCCTGGCCCAGCGTGCCGTCCCGCTCATGCCCGCGGGTGGCCGGATCGTCGCCATGTCCAGCCTCGGCGCCAACCGGGCCATCCCCGGGTACGGTTTCATCGGGTCGTCCAAGGCCGCGCTGGAGTCCCTGGTGCGCACCTTGGCTCAGGAGTTGGGGCCGCGGGGCATTCGGGTGAACGCGGTGAGCGCGGGGGTCGTGGATACCGATGCCCTGCGTTTCTTCCCCAACCGGGAAGCCTTGCTGTCCGCGTTCGCGGAGCGCGCGCCGGCCGGGACGGCGCTCACCGCGGAGGATGTCGCCGGCGCGGTCTACCTCCTCTGTCTACCGGAGGCCGCGATGGTAACCGGACACACGCTGATCGTGGACGGTGGCTTCTGCATCGCGGGCTGAGGTCTCCATGCTGACGGACTCCGGGCTGGCCGGCAAGGCGGTCATCGTGACGGGGGGAAGCCGCGGCATCGGGCGAGCCATCGTCGAGATTTTCTCCGCGGAGGGGGCGGACGTGACCTTTCTCTTCCGCGAGGACACCGCGGCCGCGGCCGAGGTGATCGCGACCGGGCGTGCCGCCGGCCGGCCGATCACGGCCGAGCAGGTAGATGTCCGCGACGCCCACGGCTGCACCGAGGCCGTGGAGCGGGTCGCGGAGCGGTGCGGGCGCATCGACGTGCTGGTCAACAACGCGGGGCTGGTCCGGGACAGCCTCCTGGGACACCTTGGCGAGGACGACGTGCGGATGGTGCTCGAGACCAATGTCGGGGGGGTCTTCAACGTGACCCGCGCGGTGGTCACGCACATGATCGCCCGTCGCGCGGGCAAGATCATCAACATCAGCTCGGTGGCCGGTGAATGGGGGGGGCGAGGTCAAACCAACTATGCCGCCAGCAAGGGGGCGATCAACGCCTTCACCCGCGCCCTGGCGGTCGAGCTGGCGCCGCGCCGGATCACGGTGAACGCGGTGGCCCCGGGCGTCATCGAAACCGACATGTCGCAGGCCATCCGCGACCGCAACGGTGAGGAGGTTCAATCGCGCATTCTGCTGCGGCGGTTCGGCACGGCGGCGGAGGTCGCTTACGCCGTCTGGTTTCTCGCCTCCCGGTTTGCCGATTACATCACCGGGGAGGTCCTCCACGTCGATGGCGGCTTCAAGATGGAGTGAGCGGAAATGACCACATCGGAAATTACCCGGGAGGAGATCTTGGCGGTCTATCCGAAGGTCGCCCAGATCATGGCGGACGCGCTGGGCTGTGATGTCGAACAGGTGGGACTCGGCGTGTCCCTCATCGAAGGTCTGAATGCGGAATCGATCGATTTCCTGGACTTCGTCTTCGGCCTCGAACGGGCCTTCAAGGTGAAGATCCCCCGCGGTAAGATCGTGGAGGATGCGCGGGGGGCCCTCCCGGAGGCGGCGTTCGAGGAGAAGGGCTACCTGACCGAGGCCGGCCTGAAGCGCCTACGGGAGTATCTCAGCGAGGTCCCGGCCGACCGCTTCCGCTCGCCGATGAGGGTGGTGGACATCCCGCGGCTCTTCACCCCGGAGACGTTTTGCAAGATCGTCGCGCGCGGGCTTCGGGCGCCGAAACCCGATGCCTGACCGCTTCAGTGCCTTCTCGTTCGTGGATCGGATCACGGTGCTGGAAGATGGTCGGCGGGCCCGCGGACGCTTCGCCATCCCCGCAGGACTTTCGGCTTTCTCGACCTGCCTCGTGGTGGAGGCAGTCGGACAGCTGGCCGCCTGGGTTGCCATGGCCCAGGCCGGGTTCCGGCGGCGACCAGTGGCTGCCTTGTCCGGGGAGACGCGAATCCTCGGGGAGGCGGCGCCGGGAGAGATCCTCGACCTCGGTGTGGAGATCGAGAGTTGCGATCCGGACGCCGTCGCCTACGGAGGATGGGCGCGGGTCGCGGACACTCCAGTCCTGGAATTGGGCCGCTGTGTGGGGCTGATGCTGCCCCTGGAGGACTTCGATGCCCCGGAGGCGGTGCGGGGAGATTTCGAGACGCTTTGCGGCCCGGGCGCACCGCCCAGCCGCTTTCCGGGTATCACGGCGCCGGATCTCTCGCTGATCGACCGCAGCCCTGGCCGGCGGCTGCGCGCCGCCATGCACGTCCCCGTATCCGCGCCCTTCTTCGGCGACCACTTCCCGCGGCGTCCCGTCTTTCCGGCCACGCTCCTGCTCGACGCCCAGATCCGGCTGGCGGTGCAGCTCGCGGGGCAGACGCTACCTCCAGGCCAACGGCTCCGGCCCGCCCGCGTGGCCGATGTGAAGATGCGCTCGTTCATTCTCCCCGGTCAAGCGGTGGAGCTCGAAGCCGGTATGCGGTCGGCAACGGACGGGGCGGCCGAGCTGACCCTCGGCGCGACGGTGGATGGGAAACGGGTCGCCACCGGCCGGATGGAGATCGTCTGGCGGGGGTCAGGATGACGGGGAGACCGCGCCGGGTCGCCGTCACCGGGTTGGGCCTCGTGACCCCGCTCGGGAACGACGTCGCCGCCACCTGGCAGGCCCTCCTGGCGGGCGACAGCGGCGTGGCGCCGATCACCCATTTCGACGCCAGCGGCTTCCCGGTACGCATTGCGGCCGAGGTGAAAGCATTCGACCCCCGCCACGCGATCGAAGACCGCAAGCTCCTCAAGTACGCCAACCGCTCCCACGTTCTGGCCCTCGCCGCGGCCGAGGAGGCTCTGCGCGATGCCGGGATCCGGCCGAGGGCCAGCGACGCGACGCGCTGGGCTTGCGTGGTGGGAAGCGGCAAGACGGGCCTGGGGTTCGGCGAGCTCACGGAGGTGCACCGCCACTGCGCCCCCGACGGCCACTTCCACCCGGATCGACTGCTGACCGACGCCTTCGCGATGGATCCACTGGCCTTCTGCCGCAGCCAAACCTCCGCCGGGCTGGCCCTCTTGCTCCAGCGGTTCGGGATCCGCGGCTACGCCACCTCAGTCCACACCGCCTGCGCCTCGGGGAGTCAGGCGGTCGGAACGGGGATGAAACTGATCCGGCGCGGCGCGGCCGACTACGTCCTGGCCGGGGGCTTCGACTCGATGATCCACCCGATCGGCCTGTCGAGCTTTTGCCTGCTGGGTGCCCTCTCCACGGACAACGAGACGCCCGAGCGAGCCAGCCGCCCCTTCGACGCCACGCGCAACGGCTTCGTCCTCGGCGAGGGTGCCGGCTTGCTCGTCCTCGAAGCGTGGGACGCGGCCCGCCGGCGCGGGGCGCGGATCTATGCCGAGCTGGCCGGTGATGGCAACTCGCTCAGCAGCTACCGCATCACCGATTCCCATCCGTCCGGCGATGGGCCAATCCAGGCGATGCGCCAGGCCCTTGCCGCGGCCGGCGTCCGGCCGGAAGAGGTGGACTACCTGAACGCCCACGGCACGTCCACCCTCATGAACGACCGGAGCGAGTGCGCCGCCGTCCGCGCGGTCTTCGGCTCCCACGCCGAACAGATCGGCGTGAGCTCGACCAAGAGTCTCATGGGGCACCTGATCGCCGGTGCCGGAGCGGTCGAGGCGGCGGTCTGCGCCCTGGCGATTCATCACGGCGCCGCGCCGGTGAACGCGAACCTGGCGGCGCCGGACCCGGAGTGCGATCTCGACTTCGTGCGCGGCCAGCCCCAGGTGCGGCGGATCCGGGTCGCGCTGTCCAATTCCTTCGGCTTCGGTGGCTCCAATAGCTGCCTCGCCCTGAGAAACCCAGACGAGGTCGAAGGGTGAGCGTCCGGGTGGTCGTGTCCGGGAGCGGCGCCATCTGCGCCGCCGGCAAGTCTCCGGGGGAGATCTGGGACGCAGTGTGTAACGGCCGACCCGCAATCCGGCCCATCCAGCAGTGGGACACCTCGGGCTGGCCGACATCCCTGGCCGGCGAGATCCCTGGATTGGATCCGCGCGCCCTGGTGGAGGACCGCAAGCTCCACAAGCTACTTCAGCGCAGCGACCTCCTCGGGCTGTACGTGGCCGGCCGGGCCCTCGACGAGTCGGGATTCGTCGCCTACCGCGAGGCGCTCGACCCCCCGGTCGCGGCGGCGGTCAATGACCGCACCGGCGTCTATGTCGGCCAGGGAGGTAGCGGCTACCAGAACGAGTACGAGTTTTTCCCGCTCCTCACCACCGCGAACGGAGATCTCGGGACCTTCGGCCGTGAACTCGCCGCCACCGTGAACCCCATGTGGCTCTTGCGGTCAATGCCCAACAACGTCCTGTGCCACGTCGGCATTCGTTACGGTTTGAAGGGGCCGAATGCCTGTGTGACGAACCACAGCGTGAGCGGATCCTTGGCGGTCGCCGAGGCCGCCGCGGCGCTACGCGCCGGAGAGGCCGACCGCGCGCTGGCGGTTGGGCACGACGCGCCCATCGAGCCCCAGGTGGTTCTCTACTACCATCAGCTCGGGCTCCTCGGCGCGGACGGGTTGTGGCCCTTCGACGCCCGGCGCAGTGGCAGCCTGCTGGGCGAAGGGGCGGCGGCGCTGGTTCTCGAGACGGACACCGCAGCCGCTGCGCGCCACGCCAGGGTCTTCGGCGAGTTTCTCGGCAGTGGCTGCACCACCGAGGCGGAAGGGCTGCTGGCCATCCGCGCCGATGGCGACGGGCTCGCGGGCGCGATCGCCCTGGCCCTCGACGACGCCGGGATGCGCCCGGCCGAGGTCGGGATGATTGTGGCGCACGGTAGCGGCACCCGCGCATCGGACGCGTCGGAGGCTCTAGCCATCTGCCGAGTGTTCGGTGCCTCGGTCCCACCCGTCACCGCGTTCAAGTGGGCCTTCGGGCATCCCCTGGCCGCCTCGGGGATCCTGGATAGCGTGCTGGCCCTGCTCGCCCTGCGCCACGGCGTGGTTCCCGGCGTGGCGACCCTGCGCGAGCTGGATCCCGATCTCGGGAACCTACCGGTGTCCGCACTGCCACAGGCGCCCCGCAGTGATGTGGCGCTTGTCCTGAACCGGGGCTTCGGCGGGGCCAACACCGCGCTCGTCCTCCGCGCCGGAGCCAGCGACGCACCGTGATGGCGGACGCCACCACTCCCCTCACTCGCTGCGGCATCGACACCGTCGAGATCGCGCGCGTCGAGCGTTTGCTCCTGGGGACCCCCCCCGAGGACCTGCTCAGGATCTTTTCGAAAGAGGAGCTGTGCGATGTCGGGGATGGACCGGGCCGGACGGCCAGCCTCGCCGCCCGGTTTGCGGCCAAGGAGGCCTGCCTCAAGCTCTTCCCGCGCGAGACCGCGCTGGGGCTGATCGGTCCCGCGGACTTTGCCCTGGCGCGCGACGGCTACGGTGCGCCGCGGGTCGTGTGCAGCCCGAGGGCCCTTGCGTTGATCGCCCGGTATCGCCTGAAAGCCATCGCCGTCTCGCTGACTCACGATAAGACGAGCGCGTCGGCCATGACGGTGGCCGAGCCCGCCTCGGGACGAATCAGCTCTTGGGGACGGTCACGCCGGCCTCGTCGGCCAGCCGGACCAGCTCGGCGACCGATCCGGCCCGCATCTTCTCCATGACCCGGGCGCGGTGGACCTTGACCGTCTTCTCGCCGATGCCGAGTACCGCACCGATCTGCTTGTTCAGCATGCCCGTCACGACGCGCGCGAACACCTCGACCTCGCGCGCGGTCAGCATGCCGACGCGCCGGCGGACCTCCGCGAGGCGGGCCTCGCTGGCCCGATCGTGCTCGTCCCTCGTCACGGCCCGGTGAATCGCGGCGATGAGATCCTCGACGTCCACCGGCTTGGTGAGAAGATCGACCGCCCCCGCCTTCATGGCCTTGACGCTCGTCGGGACGTCGGCGTGGCCGGTGACGAAGACGATCGACATGCGGCGGCCCGTGGCCGCCAGCAGCTCCTGCAACTGGATCCCGGTCAGGCCGGGCATCCTCACGTCCAGCACCAGGCAGCACGGGCCGGGGTGCGGCTCGCGCGCGAGGAACTCCTGGGCCGAGGCGAACGCCTCGACCGTGTAGTCGGCCGACGCGAGCAGCCGAGTCAGGCTCTTCCGGACGGAGGGGTCGTCATCCACCACGAGGACGAGCGGCGCGACTGCCGTCATCGCTCTTTCTCCGCCACGGGCAGCGTGAAACGGAAGCTCGCCCCTCCCCGCAGATTGTTCTCGGCCCCCACCGCGCCGCCGTGCGCGTTGACGATGGTGCGTACGATGGCCAGACCCATGCCCAGCCCCTCGCTCTTGGTCGTGTAGAGCGGCTCGAAGATGTGGCCGAGGTCCTTCAGGGCGATGCCCGGCCCTGAGTCCTCAACCGTGACCCGAAGAGCGGCGGCGCCGTCTCGGCCCGTCCGGATGACGAGGGTCCGCGCCCCCGCGTGAGGCTCCCGCATGGCTTCCAGGCCATTGAGCACCAGGTTGAGCACCACTTGCTGGAGCTGGACCCGGTCGCCGCGCGCGCCCGGGAGGTCCGGGGAGAGCTCGAGGCTCATCGATACGTTGCGCATGATCGTATCGCTTCTCATGAGCCACGCCACCGCCCCGACGATCTCGTTGAGGTCGAGAGGCACGAACTCGGGCTCCCCCTTCTTGAGCAGGCCGCGCAGCCCCCTGATCACGGCGGCGGCCCGCTTGTCGTCCGCCACGATATCGCTCAGGATCTCGCGCACCTTTTCGAGATCCACCACGTCGCCGGCGACGAGGCGCTGGGCCGCCTGCGCGTTGCTGAGGATCGCGGTCAGCGGCTGGCTCAGCTCGTGGGCCAGCGACGCGGTCAGCTCGCCCAGGGCGGAGACGCGGCCGATGTGCGTCAGATCCTGCCGGAGCCGCACGGCCTCGAGCTCCCCCTGCTTGCGCGCCAACGCATTGGCGAAGACTTCACCGAGGAGGTGGAGCTGCTGGATCAGCTCGTCCGACTTCGCGCGCTCCGCGCCGACCGTGCTGAATATCAGCCCTCCCACCACGATCCCACTCACGAGCAGGGGCACCGCGACCTGGGGCTTCACCCGGTGCGTGAGATAGCTCTGCCGATCCACCGCCGCCTCGTCCGGCAGCTCCTCGAGCTGCGACACGTTGATGACCTCACCACGCTGCAGCCGCGCCGTCATCCACGGAAACTCACCCGCCTCCACCCACTCCTCGACCGCCCATGAACGCGTGGCCGTGCCGTCCCGGGTGAACTCGATCAGGCTGCCCCGATCGACCCCCAGGAAATCGACGACCTGGCGAAGCCCGCGCTGGACCGATGGGTCGAAATCGGCGGCCGACAGATGGCTGAACGCGGCCGCCAGGGAGGACAGGAGCTTCTCGAAGCGCAGCCGCTCGGCGAGCGAGAGCTCCATCCGCCGGCGGTCCAGGACGCCGGCGAAGGCCTTGCTGAGGAGGCGGAGCCGCTCCACCAGGTCGTCCGGCCAGGCGTAGCCGGCACGGAGGGAGCCGAAGGAGAGCACGCCGAGGATGGGTCCCCCGGTGCGCAGGGGGATCAACACCTTCGAGCATGTGCCCACGCGCTCGAAGCTGGCCCGATCGATCGCCGCCGCCTCGGGAAGCTCAGCGAGTCGAGAGAATCGGACGACCTCCCCACCCCGCAGTCTCCCCGACACCCAGGGGAACTGGTCGGCGGCCGTGACCTGCGGCGGCTCCTCGAGGCCCGGCCGCGCCCACGAGAGTCGGAGCCTCGGCCTGCCTTCGGCGTGCTCGTCGAGACCGCCTCGATCCACGCCCAGGAACGTGACGACCTGCTCGAGCGCGCGCTCGATCGCCACGTCGGTGTCGCGGGCGGTGACGTGAATCAGCCCGGCGGACAGCGCCGAGAGGAGCGTCTCGAAGCGCAGGCGGCTCGCCAGCACGAGCTTCGTCGGCCGGTCCGCCCGCCGGCGAGCCAGGTCGCGCAGCTTCACCTCAGCCCCCCCCCGGCCCGCTTCGCCGACGGACAGAGCCGCCATACTGGGAAGGTTCCGGAGAACTTCAGATCGAATGTCTGCTCCCTGTGCGTGTTCGGGCTAACGGCCCTGGGCGTCTACGCGGGCATCGCGCTCTCTGGTTTCGTCTCTCTCCCGCCGCACGGGCCGGTCTCGCTGACCGACCGGGCCGCAGAGCCACCAGATGAAGAGCAGGCCCAGAGCTATGACCAGAATGCGCAGGACGCCATCGATCATCAGGGATCCCTATACATCCTCAATACGCCCCTCACCCCTCGGAATCTGTTCCGAATTGGACATACGGCGGGCGGTCTACCGCTGATTCAGATCGAGGACAGGATCGGTGTCTCCGCGCCAAGCATGCTGCGGAGAACGTTGGGATGTACCGGCTTCACCAGGTGGGCGTCACAACCGGCCTGCATGGACTGGCGGTGATCCTCCGCCTGACCATATCCGCTCAGCGCGATGATGGTCAGGTTGGACTCCGGCGCTTCCTCGCGCATCCGGCGAGCCACCTGGTACCCGTCCATGCCGGGCAGGCCCACATCGACCAGCACCACATCGGGCTTGAACTTGTTCAGAACCTGAAGCGCGGCCGGTCCATCGTGGGCGATCCTCACCTCGTGATCATCGCATCGCAATATCAGGGCCAGACTCTCGGCGACATCTGGATGATCTTCGACGATCAGGAGGCGTCGAGGATTCGGTATCCTCGCCGTCTTGAGAACCGCCGGCGGCGGGGGCGTGTGCGGAGCCGGTAGGCCCGGCAATCGTACCGTGAACTGGCTGCCCATGCCGGGCCCCTCGCTCGTAGCCTCGACGCTCCCTCCATGCCTCTCCGCCAGGTCCCGCACCAGCGCCAGTCCCAGTCCAAGGCCGCCGGCCGAGGAGTCCAGCTGGGTGAACAGGTCAAAGACGTTGCCCAGCTGGTCCGCGGGAATGCCTCGGTCGATCGTGCGCTGACCCAGATCTGGCCACCTGCGGGGGTGTACTTGGCGGCATTATCCAGAAGGTTCGAGAGCAGCTGGGCCAGCCGGACGGCGTCGCCCATGAGCCACATCGGCGCACCGGGCAGCTCCACCGACAGCGTCTGACCGCGACGCCCGATCTGAGCTTGCGCCGTCTCGACCGCGGCGGCCACCGCGGTTTGAAGCTCGACCGGCCCGGTTTGAAGCTCCAGCTTGCCCCGGCCGATCCTCGAGAGGTCGAGTAGATCGTGGGCCACCCGGGCGAGGTGCAGAGATTGCCGAGCGACGACTTGCACCGCCGTCGCGTGCCCCGCCGTGTCCACCTCTTGGAGGATATGGGCCGCGTTGCAGATGGCGGCCAGCGGGTTCCGAAGCTCGTGGCCCACCATCGCCACGAACTCATCTTTGCGGTGATTCGCCTCTTCGGCGGCCTCGAGCGCGTTCCACAGCTGCCATCCGGCCGACGCGAACTGGGCGAGGGTCCGGACGACCCGCTCATCCTCCCGGTCGAACTTCCGCTCATCGGTATGGCTCACGATCCACACCGTTCCCACCGGCCTGCCGTGAACCCGAAACGGAATGAGCAAGACCTCGATGAAGCGCGGCTCCGCCCGCAGGGCCGGGAAGTGACGATCCGGCAGGTGCATCAGCTGGGTGACATTCTCATCGATGCACACGCCGCAAGGGCTGGCCGCACGGGGCATCGTACCGTCCCGGTACGAAGCGAACAACCCGGCCACCGCTTCCCATCGAAACACATCCCCTTCGAGGAGGCTGATACCGGCCGTATCGGGTCCAGCGCCGTCTCGACGAGCTTCTGGAGCATGCTGCGCGGGTTCTCCGTCATCTCCCGGGCGAGTACCGCCAGCGCCCGGTCAAGGCCTTCGGAGTCGGGCAGCCGGGGGGGGACGTGTCGAGAGCTCGGAGCGAATATCGACTTCCGCGAGGGTGGCCGTGGGTCCGGCCGATTCATCCGTATGTCTTACCGGTTCACGAGCGGGGCCGGCCGTCATTCCTCTACCTCGCCCCGCAGCGGCGCGCCGCCAGTCGACCAGGTCAGCCTTCCTCGCTCCCATACACCCTCGATACGCCCTTCACGTGCGTAGAATCTGTCCCTAACTGGACACGGGCATGCGCCCGTCACGAGGAGCGAACATCGCCACGGGCGGCCTACCCGTGCAGGAGGACGTTGAGGAGGGAACTGTGAATGTGCAGGCCCCCGTTGTATTCGATGAAGCCGAGCTTCCTGAACTTGTTCATGAACCCGCTGATGCGCGGCCGGGTGGTACCGACCATCTCGGCGAGGACTTCCTGACTGATCTTCGGAATCACCGGCTCGGTGGCCCCTTCCTTGCCAAAGCGGGCCAGCAACAAGAGCACCCGCGCCAGCCGCTTCTCGCTCGAGTTGAAGAGCTGATCCACCAGGTCTTCCTCGAAGCGCACGTTGCGGGCCAGCAGGTGCGCCATGAAGCGCTCGGAGAACAACGACCGCTCGTGGAGCAGCCCGATCATGGTCTGCCTGTCGACTCGCACGACCGACACCTCGGTCATCGCCGCCGCGGTGGCCATCCGGATGGGCTGGCCGGCGAGACACCCTTCGCCAAAGAAGTCCCCACGTCCGAGCATGGCGACGACCGCAGATTTCCCCCGCTCCGACACCACCGTCAGCTTGATCTGCCCTCTCTCGAGGTAGAACACGGCGTCCGCGGGATCCCCTTGGGCGAAAACGACTTGCTTCTTCCGGTACGGGGAGGTCGATCGTCCCGTCCCGGCCTTCGTCAGGAACGCCTTTGCATCGAACCCAGCAGGCTGTTTGCGTCCCATCGCGGCCCTCCGTCGCATCCGGGTCACCAACCTCTTGGCTCCCGTCACATCGCAGGCTTCGCGCCTACCTATACGCCGTTCATCCCATGGAATCTGTTCCGCTTTGAACACCGAGGACCTGTCCCGAACTGAACAACCCGTGGCCGCGCGAGCCGCGGCCCATTGGCCATTGGTCCTATAGGCATGGCTCCTGCCCGCTAGTAGCGTGGTGGCGGAGGAATTTATGAAACCGATCATGCTCCTCGGCGTCGCGCTGATCGTCATCGGCGTTCTCGCCCTGGCCTATCAGGGCATCACCTACACGACCCGTGAGAAGGTCATCGACCTGGGCCCCCTCCAGGCCTCGGTCGACAAGAAGAAGACGATCCCCCTTCCCCCGATCCTCGGCGCGCTGGCGTTCGCGGCCGGCGTCATCCTGGTCGTGGTCGGGAACAAGCGCTCCTAGACGGAGCCCGCGTGCCCCGCCCCCCGGCATGAAGATCCTGGTCGCGGAGGACGATCGGGTGTCGCGCCTCCTGCTGGAGACCCATCTCAAGAGGTGGGGACACGAGCCGGTCGGTGCCAAGGCCTGGGACGTGCTGCAGAGGGAGGGCGCGCCGAGGCTGGCCATCCTGGGCTGGATGATGCCCGGACTGGACGGGGTTGAAGTCTGCCGCCGGGCCCGTGGGCGAACGGCCGTACGGCCTCTCTACATCACCCTGCTCACGGCTCGCGCCGATCGCCAGGACGCCATCGATGGTCTGGGCGCCGACGACTACGTCACGAAGCCCTTCGACGCCGCCGAGCTGCGTGCCCGGGTGAACGTAGGAGTCCGGGTCGTGGAGCTGCAGGTGGAGCTGGCGGCGCGGATCGCCGACCTGGAGGAGGCGCTCGAGCGCGTGGACCAGCTTCACGGGATCCTGCCCATCTGCTCGTACTGCAAGAAGGTGCGGAACGACAGCGATTCCTGGCAGCAGGTGGAGGCGTACGTGAGCGCCCATTCCGCCGTCCGCTTCAGCCACGGGTGTGCCCGGAGTGCGTGAAGACCGTGCTGCAGCCCGAGCTGGACGAGTTGAGGCAGGCGCGCGCCTCGCGAGCGAACCTTAGCCCTTAAGCCAGCCTAAGTTCTCGCCATTTCTACCGTCCGGGAGGTCTGCCTGCCTCCTGCGCCAGTCGTGGGATAATTCGCGGGATGGGCTCGCCTGAACGGGGGTGCTTGATACCGCGCCCGGCCATGGTCGCGGCACTCAGTTTGCTGCTCCTCTCTGCGCCCGTCGAGATCGCTTCCGCTCAGGTCCCGGTCCCGGTCGAGACCCCGTACACGCTCATGGACGACGAGAGGCGGCTACATTTCGAAGCCGGCGCCGAGGCTCCCTTGCGGGGCAATGGGCCGTTGACCGGCTACGTCTACGCGTTCGTCACGCGGCCGCACTTCCTCGACAAGGATCTCTACCTCCGGATGGTCGTCGCGCCGGTCTACGCGGCGGCGGAGCTGATCCACGACCGGTGGCCCACCGTGGACAGTGCCATCGGCGTCGGCCTCGGCGGAGGCCTCTTTGCGGCGAGCCATGTCGAATTCCGCGACGGCCGCTTCAAGGACCAGGAGTCGTTCTCCGGCGACTCGGCCGAAGGGACCCTCGCCTACTACCACCGCGGCCCAAAGATCTTCAACCTCCTGCCGCTCGAAGGCCAGATCCGTCTGCGGCCCAAGTACATCTGGTACGACCGCTCCGCGGATACGTCGGACCGCTTCCGCCTGCCCGAGAACTCCGCCATCTACGAGGGACGCGCGGGCATCCGCCTGGGGGGCATGCCTCCGGAGCTCTACCCCACCACCGCCCTGGAGCTGTCGTTGTGGCACGGCGTCGGCTACCGCGAGACCGCCGGCCGCTACGGCTTCGCGGAGCAGCCCGAGGAGACCAAGCACCTCACCCAGCGGACGTGGGCCCGCGCGGGCGGGACGTTCACGTTCTGGGGGACCCAGGCGAGCGCCTATCTCAACGCCGGCATCGCCGAGGATACGGACGCGCTGTCGGCATTCCGCCTGGGGGGCGGCCTCCGCATGCGGACCGAATTCCCCCTCCTATTGCGCGGATACAATACCGACGAGATCTTCGCGCGGCGCTACCTGCTGCTGAATTTTTCCTACCGATTCCCGATCTGGCCCGGGCAGGACCGCGTCCACCTCGAGCTGGTGGGCGACTATGCGCGGGTTGCCTACGTCACGAACCATCACCTGCCCCGCAGCGGCCTCGCGGGCGTGGGCGCCACCCTCTCCTTCGCCCTCACCAAGGGCCTCACGCTGGCGGTCGGGTACGGCTACGGTGTCGATGCGCCCCGCCACCACGGCTTCGGCGGCCACGAGGTGACCACGCTCCTCGAATTCAAGTACTAGAAACCGAGGGCTCGCGGGCTGAGGGCCTGTTACTTGCTGCGCCCCTGACCTCTCTCCTGCCCCCGCTCCCTCTCCTGCCCCTGCTCTGGCTGCTGCGGTGGCTCCTGCTTCTCAGCCTTACCTTGCCCCTTAGCCTGCGGTCTATCCTGCTTGTCGTGGGACTTTGGCGCCTCTTGCTCATTCCGGCCTGGCGCCGGCTGTGGCTGCTGCTTCTGATCCTGGACCGCCGGAGCTACCTGCGGAGGAGGGGCCGCGTTGCCTTTCCCTTGCGGCGGGGATGAGCGTAGGACGGCTGGAGGACTCGGCTGAGGCGGCGGGGGCGCGCTGGAACGCTGGCTATCCTTGTCCTGCTGCCTGCGCTCCGCCGGCTGCGACTGCGCTCGCTGTTGCTGAACGTGCTCCCGCACTACGGGCTCTTTCGGCTCATACCGGTACTTCTCGCGCTGCAGCACTTGCTGCTGCTCCACTCGGGGATATCGATCCCCGGAATACTGCCGCTGGTAAACCGGTAGCGGGGCGGGCGCATGACGAGCGCGACGGTCCCATCGGTCCCATCCGCTTCGACGCTGCTCCCAGTCATGGCCCCAGCGCTCGCCCCAACGTGGCGGCCCATCGGACCGCCACCCGGCCCAGGCGACTGGCGGATGGCGATAGTAGCGCACGGGTATCCGAAGGACGAACACCGGCACGACTTCCGGGCCCACCAGCCCCCAGGGGCCGTTGTACCAGGAGCTCGCGTACCAGTTATCCCTTTCGTACGCCCAGTACATGCCATCGTAGAAGAACAGGTTCACGTCCCCTCTGGGAGCGTAGTAGACCGGGTAGTCCGGCACCACTACGAGCTCGGGGAACGACGGCAGGTTGATCCCGATGCTCACGCTGGGAAGTCCGATGCCAATACTCACTTGAGCAGCGGCCGGAGTCGGCGCGAAGAACAGGCCCAACAGTAGAATGAGTGCGTCGTAACGCATTTCCCCTCCTCTGCCACCGAGGATGCAGACTCTTCTCACGCAGTTTCGCTCAGGGGAAGACGGCCGCCTATTGGACCTTCGCCCTATGCGGCGGTCAAGCTCCTCGGCGCCTGACCCGCTACTCTACTACCTGCCCCGCCCGGGCCCTCCCCGGTCCCGGTCATCACGCCGGTCGTCGCGCCGATCGTGATCCCGGCCGCGGCCCCGGTCGTGATCATCATGCCGATCCCGCCACTGCCGCTTTGCCGCCCACTCGTGTCCCCACTCATTGCCCCAGCGCGGAGGGTGCTGCCTCTGCCACTGATTCCAGTGCCCGGGCCGGGCGCGGTAGTAGTTCACCGGCACCAGCAGGACAGACTGCGGCACGACGTTCCGGCCGACCACGGCCCAGGGGCCGTTGTATCCGCGGCTCGCGTGCCACCCGCCGTTGGCAAAGGCCCAGTACCGGCCGTCGTGGAAGAACAGGTTCGAGTGACCGGACGGCACGTACTGGACCGATCGGACTTCGGGGACGACGACGAGCCGAGGCGGCGACGGAAGGCGGATGCCGATGTCGACATGCACCTGAGCGTACGCGGGCGCAACCAAGGCAAATGTCAGCAGGGCAAAGATGAACACACGCATGAATGATTCTCCCATGACTTCACCTCACCTTCGCCGGTGATGAGGTGTTCGACTGTCTACTCTCGACTCTAGTCGCCGCCGGTTAGACGCCCTATTGGACCTTCGTCCAGTTGAGCGGGGAGAACAGTGACCACGAATCCGGGGCGGGGCTGTACGAGTGCGCGACTACCGAGGGGCGGGAGGAGGGCCGCCCGCCACCTAAGGTGACCGGGCCGAGTCCGCCGTTGCGGCGGAGCTGATCCGTCCTAACGACGACCTATCAAGCGGGCGCTGCCTCTTCCTCCGCGGTCAGGATCTCCTTCAGCGCGACGGCGATCTTGTCTGAGATCTCACCCTGAACACCGAAGATGTCGTTCAGATCACGATCATAGCGCTCTGCCCACAGATGATGCCCGGCGACGGCATCGACAAGCTGGGCGGTGATACGGACCTGCTCTCCGACCTTCCGGACGCTTCCCTCCAGAACATATCGCACGCCCAACTCGCGGCCCACGTCCGCGATCTTTACCGCCCGGTTCTTGTACGTGAACGTCGAGTTGCGCGCGACTACGGCGAGCCCACCGATCTTCGCGAGGTCGGTGATGATATCGTCAGTGATCCCGTCGGTGAAGTGCTCTTGCTCCGGATCGTCGTTCAAGTTCGCGAACGGAAGCACGGCGACGGACGGCTTTTCGGCCACATCGAGCCGCGGACCAGCCGCAGCCGATTGTGCCCCCGGCGGATCGTCAACGCGCGCGGCGGAGCCCACCCGCACCCGATACACCCGCACCGGCTCGTCGATGTTCCTGAGGGTGTGCTCTCCGAGCGACTCGCAGTCGAGAGTCAGCTTGCTCGCAATCTCGTCACACACCGAACCCGAGATGCAGACCCCGCCGCCTTCGGCAAGTCCCTGGACGCGGGCGGCGATGTTTATTCCGTCTCCGTAGATTCGGTCACCGTCAATAAGCACTTCGCCGAGGTTGACCCCGATCCTGACCTCCATGCGGCGGTCACCCGGAAGGTCCGCGTTTCGCGCGGTGAGTTCCTCCTGGATACTGACGGAGCACTCGACGGCGGCCACCACGCTGGAGAACTCGGCGAGGAGGTTATCCCCCGGCGAGTCCACGACGCGCCCGCGATGCTGGCTGATCAGCTTGGTCATCACCTCTCGGTAGGCCGTGAGAGTCTCTACCGTCGCGACGTCGTTGTCGCCCATCAAGCGGCTGTAGTCTTTCACATCGGTGCTCAGAATCGCGGCAAGCCGTCGCTCGACGCGCGGAACGTTCTCCGCGACAGAGCCATCATCAGGTCTTAAGTGTTTGTCCTCTTCCACCCATTGTCCTCCACCCAGATGTTCCCGTATTGTCAGTCTAGGTGGCGCGGTCCCGGCGGCCCATTGGACCAAGGTCCAGGTGACGGTGAAGCGGTGGCTGAAGCCGGCTACGCCTCCCGGCCCGCACCGTGAACGCCGCGGAGCTTGGGGTCGAGCAGATCGCGCAGGCCGTCGCCGAAGAGGTTGAGCCCGGTCGTGGTGTGGGTGTCGAGCGTCGGCGGCTCGCCGATCATCGCCGCCTTGAGCACGCCCCCGAAGCGCGGCGCGTCCTGGGCGGCGGTTGCCCAGCCGGCGAGCAGGACGACGAGCAGCGCGGCTCGGACGCAGGCGATCCAGGATCTGCGAGTGGTCATAGGGCGGCTCCTCCGGAGGCGTTATCTGTCCTCGTGCCTCCGCAGGGTGGCCCGGCGCCCGGGGCATGTCAAGAAGCGATGCCGTGCGGCCGACGTGCCTGAAGAGCGGGCTGCTCCGGCGGTTGCCGGTCTCGCCCGCGCACGCTACACTCCGCCCACCACGCGGGAATCGAGCGCATGGACATCGCGATCGTCGGCGGCGGCATCGGCGGGCTCACCCTCGCGCTCGCCCTGCACCAGCGCGGCCTCCCCTGCCGCGTCTACGAGGGCGCACCCGAGGTGAAAGAGCTGGGCGTCGGCATCACGCTGCTGCCCCACGGCATGCGCGAGCTGACCGCGCTCGGCCTCGGCGAGGCGCTGGCGCGCCAGGGCATCGAAAACCGCGAGAGCTGCTTCTTCAACCGCTTCGGCCAGCTCATCTACGCCGAGCCGCGCGGCCGGGCCGCGGGCTACCCGGTCCCCGAGGTGGGGATCCATCGCGGCCGGCTGCACCTGGCCCTGTGGCAGGCCGCGGTGGCGCGGCTCGGCGCGACGCGCGTCCTCGCCGATCACCAGTGCGTCGGGCTCGACCAGAGCGACCAGTGCGTGACGCTGCACTTCCGCTCGGCCGCGCCCAGCGCGATGCACGCGCCCGTCACCGCCGACGTCGCCATCGCCTGCGACGGGGTGAACTCGGTCGTACGCCGGCAGTTCTACCCTGGCGAGGAGCTGCGCTTCGTCGGCATCAACACCTGGCGCGGCGTCACGCGCGCGAAGCCCTTCCTGACCGGCCGCAGCTATGTGCGCGTCGGCTCGATCCAGGGCGGCAACCTCGTGATCTATCCGATCGTCGACGACGTCGACGGCCAGGGACAGCAGCTCATCAACTGGAGCGTCCAGGTCGCCCAGCCCGGGTACGACCGCAACGACTGGAACAAACCGGGCCGCCTGGAGGATTTCCTCCCCATCTACGCGCGATGGACCTTCGATTGGCTGGACGTCCCCGACCTGCTCCGCCGCTCGGACGTCATCTTCGAGTACCCCATGGTGGACAAGGACCCCGTCGATCGCTGGACCTTCGGCCGCGTCACCCTGCTGGGCGACGCCGCGCACCCGATGTACCCGCGCGGCTCCAACGGCGCGGCGCAGGCCATCCTCGATGCGCGCGCGCTCGCCGATTGCCTGGCCGCGGGTGGCGACCCCCTGGCCGCGCTCCGGGCCTACGAGACCGCGCGCTCGGCCCCGACGGCCCGGGTCGTGCGCACCAACCGCGACCATCCACCGGACTATCTCATTCGTCGAGTAGAAGAGCTGGTGGGCGACGCGCCGTTCGACGACCTCGACCGCTACATCACCCGCGCCGAGCTCCAGCGGCTCTCGGACGAGTACAAGCGCATCGCCGGCTTCGCCCGGGAGGACGTGGCGTAGCGAACCCCGCGTGGGAGCAGAAAGCGGGTGGTACCGGCCTCAAGGGCGATCCGGCACGCGCCAAAGGAAGACGTGGTTGTGGATCTCGAGGACCGTGATGGTGATAGTCTGTTCGGGCACCCAGTCGGCGATGCCGTAGCGGTGGGACACAATACGCGTACCGGGCCTGAGCTCGCTCAAGAGCTTCGGGCGCAGCCGCGCATTGAGCTCCGGCGACAGAAAGAGCGTGACCACCGTCGCGTTCCGGATATCGGCATCGAACAGGTCCTCGACGCGGAACGCCACGCGGTCGCCGACACCGACACGGTCGGCGTCCGCTTGGGCTTCCTGGATGCGTCGCGGATCGAGGTCCACTCCCACCCCTCGCGCCCCGAATTCCTTGGCGGCGGCGATGACGATACGTCCATCGCCGCAACCGAGATCGTAAACGACGTCGTCACGCGTGACACCAGCCAGAGTGAGCATGGCGTTCACGATCGAGGGGTCGGTCGGGACGAAGATGACGTCGAGCTTGCCGGGACCGGCGGGCTCGCGGTGACTGGCCCAGGGCACCCCGGCGGCACAGCCGGCCAGCGTAGCCGCCGCCAGGACCAGCCGGAGCAGGCTGGTCATTCGCCGGTTCATGACGCGAGTGTACGCGGCCGGCGGAATGGAACCCAGTCAAAGTGGTGGGAGCCGTCACAACCGGCCAAAGGATCGCACGCTAACTCTGTTGCCCTGTAGAGACGTTGTGTTATTGTCTGGTCATGTTTCGAATTAGTCCGTCAGCCATAAGCGCGGAGAGCTGGGTGAGCTGACGGTCGGTAGGCCATCTTCAACGTATCCCACGGCCGTCAGGGTTTCTGGCGGCCGTTTCGTTTCGCAGCAACGGCCTGCAGTCTCGGAAGGCATCGCCAGAACCCGGGTCGCTCTACACCAAACAAGGGGAGGCGAGCATGTTTACCACGCCGGGGCCGCTTGACTTCGTCGCCGTCGCGACCGCCACGCTGCAGTTTTGGGAACGAGAGCATGTCTTCTCGCATCTCGTTGCCCAGAACTGTGGCGGGCGACGTTTCTCCTTCCTCGACGGTCCGATCACCGCGAACAATCCGATGGGGATCCACCATGCGTGGGGTCGCACGTTCAAGGACGTCGTCCAGCGCTACCGAGCGCTGTGCGGCTACGAGCAAAGATTCCAGAATGGCTTTGACTGCCAGGGGCTGTGGGTGGAAGTCGAAGTCGAGAAGACACTGGGGTTCAATTCGAAGCGGGAGATCGAGTCGTTCGGTCTGGAGCGCTTCTCTCGCGCCTGCCGCGAACGGGTGATGCATTTCGCGGCAGTCCAGACGGAGCAGTCCAAGAGGCTGGGCCAGTGGATGGACTGGCCCAACTCCTACTTCACGATGTCCGATGCCAACATCGAGTACAACTGGAGCTTCCTGAAGCGGTGCCACGAGCGGGGCTGGTTGTATATGGGGCATCGCCCGATGCCGTGGTGTACGCGGTGCGGCACCTCGATCTCGCAGCACGAGATGCTGGATGCCTACGCCGAGCGCACGCACGAGTCGGTGACCGTCGCCCTCCCGCTCCTGGATCGGCCGGGCCACCGGCTGCTCGTGTGGACGACGACGCCCTGGACCCTGCCCGCCAACGTGGCGGTGGCCGTTCAGCCCGAGCTCGACTACGCCGAATGCGTGCGGGAGGGCACCGTCTACTACGTCGCCGCCGGCCTCGCCGGGCGGTACCCGGTGCTCGGTCAGCCGCGGCGAGCCGTCAAGGGCGCCGAGCTCGTCGGACTGCGCTACGTCGGGCCGTTCGACGAGCTGCCCGTCCAGCGGGGCATCGAACACCGCGTGATCCCCTGGGAGGAGGTGTCTGCCGAGGAAGGCACCGGGATCGTCCACATCGCGCCCGGCTGCGGCCTCGAGGACTTCGATCTCGGCCGCCGGCATGGCCTTCCCGTCATCGCGCCGGTCGATCCCGAAGGGCGCTACCTCGATGGCCTGGGGTCCCTCTCGGGGGCGGGGGTCGTCGAGTCCGCCGGCCCGATCACCCGCCTGCTGAAGGAGCGCCACCTGCTCTTCGCGCGGGCCTCGCACCGCCATCGCTATCCCACGTGCTGGCGGTGTGGCCAGGACCTGATCTTCCGCGTCGCAGACGAGTGGTTCCTCAGCGCCGCCGAGATCCGGCCGCTGGCCCGGGCCGCCAACGAGCGCGTCACGTGGCTCCCGGGCTACATGCAGCGGCGCATGGACGACTGGCTCGCCAACATGGGCGACTGGTGCATCTCGCGCAAGCGATACTGGGGCCTGCCCCTGCCCGTCTACCCATGCGGGTGCGGGCGCCTCACCGTGGTCGGTTCGCGCCGGGAGCTTCGGGAGCTGGCCATGGATCCCGGGGCGGTGGACGCGGTGCCGGAGCTGCACCGCCCGTGGCTCGACGACATCCTCATCCGCTGCCCCGGCTGCGCCCGGGCCGTTCGGCGCATCCCCGAGGTCGGCGACTGCTGGCTCGACGCCGGCATCGTACCGTTCTCGACGCTGGGCTACCTCGAGGATCGCCCGCAATGGGAGCGCTGGTTCCCCGCCGACTTCATCGTCGAGGCGGTGGGGCAGCTTCGCGGGTGGTTCTACGCGATGCTCTTCATGTCCACCGCCATGGAAGGCACGAGCCCCTATCGGACCGTGCTGGCGCACGAGCGAGTGCTGGCGGCCGACGGGCGCGAAATGCACAAGAGCTGGGGCAACGCGGTCTGGCTCGACGACGCGCTCGAGAAAATGGGCCCCGACGTGATCCGCCACATGTTCGCGTCCCAGACCATCACGGAGCCGATCCGCTTCAGCTTCGAGGCGGCCCGGGACGTCAAGCGGCGGTTCCTGACGTTCTGGAATGTCTACAGCCTGTTCGTCACCTACGCGAACCTCGACCGGCCGCCCCTGCGGGGACCAGATAGCGTCCCGCTGCACGTGGCCCCGCTCGAACAATGGTTGCTGAGCCGACTGCAGGCCACGATCGCCGAGGTGCGGCTGGCCTTCGACACCTATCAGATCCGCCGCGCGGTCACCGCCGTTGATGCGTTCATCCACGACGATCTGTCGAACTGGTACGTGCGGCGGCGGCGACGCGAGTTCTGGAAGGGCACCCTCGACCCCGAAAAGGAGGCCGCGTTCCAGGTCCTCTACCACGTGCTGGTGCGCGTGTGCCAGCTCCTCGCCCCGGTCATGCCGTTCATCACCGAACAGGTGTACCAGAACCTGGTGCGCGCCGTGTCGCCGGACGCGCCCGTCAGCCTCCATCTCACCGCGTTCCCGGAGCCCGACCCGGCGCGCGCCCTGCCTGACCTGGAAGCCAATGTGGAGGCGGCGCGACGGGTGCTCCGGGTGGGGCTCGCCGCCCGCAACGCCGCCGGCCTCAAGGTTCGGAAGCCTCTCGGCCGGGCCCTCCTGGTGGCGCCCCCCGAGGTGGAGCGCGCGGTGCGGACCTTCGAGCTGGATATCCTCGAGGAGCTGAACGTCGAACGCCTCGAGACCGTGGCGAGCCTCGACGACCGCGTCGACGTCTCGGCAGAGCTCGACCTGGACGACACCTCGACGCTGCCGCCGAATGCCGTGCCCGCCCTCCGCGCCGGCTTGGCGGCGCGCCCGGGCCGGATCGTCCGCGACGCGTTGCTCGCCACCGGCTATGTGACCCTCCCGGTGGGCGACGTCGAGGTCCGGCTCGGGTGGGCGGATCTCAACTTCATCGTGGAGGGTCGAGAGGGCTTCGCGGCCGCCGCCGACCGGGACGTGATCGTCGCGCTTGATACCACGATCACGCCCGACCTCCAGCGGAAAGCTCTCGCGCGCCATCTAGTCCACCAGATCCAGATGATGCGCAAGGAAGCCCGACTCAACGTCGACGATCGTATCCGTATCTCGGTGGATGCTCACGGCGAGGTCGCCGAGGCAATCGAGGAGCACTCGCTCTACATCTGTGGGGAGACGCTCGCGGTGGAGCTGCGATACGGCTCCGCGCCCACGGACTGGATGGCGCGAGAGGTTGACCTCGACGAGGAGGCACGTGTCAACGTGGCCGTGGGCCGCGCTTGACACCGGGAGGGATCGAGGCGCTGCTTGACGGGCCGGGTGTGCCCGGCGGACAGCTCCTACCGCGGATTCGAGTAAAACTCTCCGTAGCGCCGCTTCGTACTATCAATCCCCAGGCCCACGCGCGCACAGTCTCCGCCATGAGCGTGATGGGGGTGATGTTCGGCAGCCTCAAGGAACAGCATGCTGACCATATCGTCCTGAGCGACAGTACCCGCATCCCGCTCGCAGATGGGCTAGTCCTGGACCAATTCGGCTCTGGGACTCGCGTCACGATCACCTACCGCCGTGACCGGGGTGGCGAGATGGTCGTCGAGAGCGTCCAGCGCAGCGCCATGCCGAAGGTACGCCCCGACCACCTCCCCTAGGCTGCTCGTGTCGTACTGTGCGCGCTTCTTCGCCTTCGTCTGGCCGCTGGGCTTGCGCGTGGTTCACTTGTGCGGGAAGTAGCGGGAAGGGCAGTGGTGGCCCCAACGGGATTCGAACCGGTGTTTCAGTCACGACCACGTTTTCGCCAGCGGTATCTAATACTTCTTGGCCATGCGCAGCGTCGGAACTCGACGCGACTAAAACATGCAGGGCAGAGTCGGCCGCCCCGCCGCACAGGCGACGAACAGCCAGGCGATCGGCGCGATCACCCATACGATGGACGAGCCGCGTCGTCCTTCGGGTCATCGCGGGGGCAGGTCACGCATCGCCCACCTGCACCGTCACCGCGTTCTCGGACTTCGCGGGGCCTCAAAGTCAGCGGGAGCCTGGCGCCAAATCAATACTGCCTTGTATGTCACAGGCTGCTCGGCGTGGTTCACGAGCAGCCGCGCCACGTCGGGGAACAAGGAATTGGAGTTGGCCCCGGCTACGACCGCAATGCTGTTGCTCAGATCCACGCTCTTGGACAGGTGCCTCTCCCAGAGATCCCCACGCTCCTCGTGAAACCAGAGGAACTCGAGCGGGTAGCGGACCGTCACCAGCCGCTCACCATTCGTCGGCGCGTAGGGGAGGAAGTGGCGGGCGGGGCCCGTCGCTTTCAGGATGACGTGGTAGAGCTGCTGCGGCC